>Ga0256827_10001760_pt1 | contig 13974 bp, 16 predicted proteins | sample CV84metaG_FD_185977 | JGI IMG/M metagenome (GOLD analysis project Ga0256827, IMG submission 185977) | Hydrothermal vent microbial communities from East Pacific Rise, Pacific Ocean - CV84 | ecosystem: Environmental > Aquatic > Marine > Hydrothermal vents | place: Pacific Ocean: East Pacific Rise... | reverse complement strand
GTTGTAACTGAAGATATAGATGGCTATATCATTATAGCAGGTGAGAGAAGATTTCGTGCATCGAAACTTGCAAAACTAAAAACTATAAGATCTATTGTTTTAAACTCTGATGAGCAAAAGATGAGACAGTTTGCTCTTATTGAAAATATTCAAAGAGAGGAGTTGAACTCTATCGAATTGGCTCATGCTTACAGTGAACTTATAAAATTGCACGATATCACTCATGAAGAACTTTCAAATGTTATACATAAAAGTAGAACACATATAACAAACTCTATTAGACTTTTACAACTTGCTCCAAAAACTCAAAAAGCATTGATTGAAAAAAAGATAACTGCTGGTCATGCAAAAGTTTTAGTTGGACTAGATGATAAACAACAACAACTTATGGTAAACTCTATTATAGGGCAAAAACTTAGTGTTAGAGAAGTGGAATCGATGATTAAAAGTATAAAAACCACTTCAAACCCACCAAAACAGCTAAATAAAGTACAAAAATATGACTTTACAAATCTAAAAAAACGATTTGATTCTCTTGGTTTTAACTTAAAAGCGTCAAATAATAAAATAACTGTTGAATTTAAAGATGAAACACAAATCGAAGAGTTTTTAAACTATTTTTCATCATAATATTTTCAAAACTACACACATTTGTAGTTATTTATAAAAATAATAAAATTTCCTTAATTTTTTTTCTACTTTAACTATCCTTTCAATTTTATCATTGTATAATGGCGCAACTTTTAGGAGGTGCTATGTTAGATATAAATCCAATACTACTTATAGCTACATTAATCGTATTTCTTACGCTTATCGCTGTTTTGAACGGTTGGCTTTATAATCCATTGTTTAGCTTTATGAATAAAAGAGATGAAGACATCAAGAGAGACCTAGATAAAGTAGGCTCAAATGATGATGAAATCAATGAACTTCATTCAAAAGCTGAATCAATCATTATGAACGCTAAACTGGAAGCAACAGCCCTAAGAGAGAAGGTTATTGCAGATGCTAAAGAGTTGGCAGATAGTAAGTTAGAGGCAAAGCGTGCTGAATTAGCTAGTGAATATTTAGAGTTTGAACAATCTCTTGCTAACTCTAAAGAGCAGTTAACAAGTGACTTGATGTCTCAGGTTCCACTGTTCAAAGAAGCTGTAAAAGCTAAATTTAGTCAAATATAAGGATGTGATGTGAGTAGAATTTTAGTATTTATGCTAATGATATCGACTTATGCATTAGCGTCTGGTGATGCAGAACATGCAGGTAGTGATATAGTTCAAAGAACTGTAAACTTTGCACTTTTCGCTGGACTTATTTGGTACTTGATTGCTGAACCTGTTAAGAGCTATTTTTCAGGTAGATCGCAAGCAATTGCTGATGAATTGCAAAAAGTTCAAGATAAGTTAAATGAGTCTATAACTTTGAAAAAAGATGCGTTAGCAAAGATTTCTGAGGCTGAGAAATTTGCCCAAGAGTTAGCAACTTCTTCAAAAAAAGAAAATAAAATTATCAATGATAACATTATGACTCAGTGTGAAGCTGAGTTGGAAACATTGGTAAAACAACACGATTCTTTAAAAGATTTCGAACAAAGAAGAATGGTTCGTGGTGTTGTTGAAGATATTCTTGATGAAGTGTTAAATCAAACTGGTGATGATTTCAACAAAGAAGCTATGGCAAATGTTATCTTAAAGAAGGTGGCATAAATGGAAGAGTTGATCGCAAAGAGATACATCAAAGCTATAAAAAGTAGTTTTGATATAGAATCTATGGAAAATATAACTTCTGTTTTTTCTGCATTGGCTGAATCGTTTAAAGATGAAAAGTTTATTAATATTATTGACAACCCAAATGTTGCAGCAAATGATAAACTTGACATTTTGTTAGATGCAGTTAAATCTGCAGGTTCTAAAGAGGTAGATAATTTTGTAAGACTTATTGTAGAAAATGGTCGTATAAATATTATCCCTGCTATAGCAGAAGAGATGAGAAAAGATGTAGCAAACACTACTAAAACTTATGAAGGTGTTGTTTACAGCGATAGCGATATAAACGCTAAAGTAGTACAAGACTTGAGTGATGGTTTAAGTAAGAGATTTGATTCAAAAATAACATTAGAATTTATGAAAAATGATTTTGATGGTATTAAAGTTGATGTAGAAGATTTAGGGATAGAGATTAATTTTTCTAAAACTAGAATAGATAATCAAATTATAGAACATATAGTAAAAGCAATTTAACTTTCAACGAGGGGAGAATATATAGTGGTAGCAAAAATTCAAGCTGATGAAATCAGCTCAATAATTAAAGAGCGTATCGATAACTTTGAATTAAGTGTTGATATAAATGAAACAGGTAAAATCGTTTCTTATGCTGATGGTGTTGCTCAAGTTTATGGACTTAGCAATGTTATGGCTGGAGAGATGGTAGAGTTTGAAGAGGGTACTAAAGGTTTGGTTATGAACCTTGAAGAAAGCAGTGTTGGTATTGTTATTCTTGGTGCTGGAATCGAACTTAGAGAAGGTATGAGTGTAAAAAGACTAGGTCGTCTTTTAAAAGTTCCTGTTGGTGATGCACTTCTTGGTCGTGTTGTAAATGCACTTGGTGAGCCAATCGATGGTAAAGGTCCGATTGAAACAACTGAAACTCGTTTCGTTGAGGAAAAAGCACCTGGTATTATGAATAGAAAATCAGTTCATGAACCGTTGGCAACTGGTATTAAAGCTATTGATGCACTTGTTCCAATCGGTAGAGGTCAAAGAGAGCTTATCATTGGTGATAGACAAACTGGTAAAACAACAGTTGCAATCGATGCAATCATTAACCAAAAAGGTAATGGTGTTTCTTGTATTTATGTTGCAGTTGGTCAAAAAGAATCAACAGTTGCTCAGATTGTTCGTCGTTTAGAAGAACATGGTGCAATGGAATATACAATTATTGTATCTGCTACAGCTGCTGAAGCTGCTGCACTTCAATTTTTAGCTCCATATACTGGTGTTACTATGGGTGAATATTTCCGTGATAATGCAAGACATGGTCTAATCGTGTATGATGATTTAACTAAGCATGCAGTTGCATATCGTGAGATGTCACTAATTCTTCGTCGTCCTCCAGGTCGTGAAGCTTATCCTGGTGATGTTTTCTATATTCACTCTCGTCTTCTTGAGAGAGCTGCAAAAGTTTGTGATGAAGATGGAGCAGGTTCTTTAACTGCACTTCCTATTATTGAGACTCAAGAGGGTGATGTTGCGGCATATATCCCAACAAATGTTATCTCAATTACAGATGGTCAGATCTTCTTGGAAACTGAACTATTTAACTCAGGTGTTCGTCCAGCGATTAATGTTGGTCTTTCAGTATCTCGTGTTGGTGGTGCTGCTCAAATCAAAGCTACTAAACAAGTTGCTGGTACACTTAGACTTGACCTTGCTCAGTATCGTGAACTTCAAGCATTTGCTCAGTTTGCATCTGATCTTGATGAAACATCTCGTAATCAACTAGAGCGTGGTCAAAGAATGGTAGAAGTTCTAAAACAAGGACCTTTCTCACCACTTTCTGCTGAGAAACAAGTTGCTATCATTTTTGCTGGTAATGAAGGTTTCTTGGATGATTTCGATCCATCAAATGTTGTTCGTTTTGAAGCTGAAATGTATCCGTTTATAGAAGCATCATATCCTCAGATTTTTGAGAATATTAGAAGTACTTCTAAAGTTGATGATGATACTAAAGCATTGCTAACTAAAGCTCTTGAAGAATTCAAAGCTAGCTTTGTAGCAGCGTAAGGGAATTATTATGGCAAACTTGAAAGATATTCAAAGACAGATAAGCAGTGTTTCTAACACTCAAAAGACGACTCGTGCAATGAAACTTGTAAGTACGGCGAAACTTCGTCGTGCTGAAGAGCTTGCAAAAAGATCTCGTCTTTATGCTGCGAAAATGAATCAGGTTATTGCCGAAATAGCTGGACGCATTAAATGTAATAAAGTTGGAGGAATTGACAATCGTTGTTTTGCAGAGATTGAAAATCCAAAAATGGTTGACATAGTTTTTGTTACTGCAGATAAAGGTTTATGTGGTGGTTTTAATATTCAAACTATTAAAGCTGTTAATAGACTTTTAAAAGAGTATAAAGAAAAAAATGTAAAAGTGCGTCTTCGTGGAATCGGTAAAAAAGGTATTGAATTTTTTAAATATAATGAAGTTGAACTTTTTGACTCTGTTAGTGATTTAAGTTCAAGACCAGATAAAGTTAGATCTGATGATTTTATTAAAACTTCTGTAGAAGATTATAAAGATGGTAAAATCGATGGTCTTCATGTTGTATATAATGGATATAAAAACATGATAACTCAAGAGTTACATGTAAATAAAGTACTTCCTGTTGATACAGAGCAATTTGATTGTAATAAAGAGCAGAAATCTATCTTAGAGGTTGAAGCTCAAGATGAAGAACATATGTTAGATTCACTTGTTAGCAAATATGTTGGGTATAACATGTATTACGCTTTGATTGATTCAGTTGCTGCTGAACATAGTGCTAGAATGCAGGCTATGGATACAGCAACTAACAATGCTAGTGATATGGTAAAAAGTTTAAATGTTAAATTTAATAAAGCTAGACAAGCAGCTATTACTACAGAACTGATAGAAATTATCAGTGGTGTGGAGTCTATGAAATAATGGAGAAAAATATGATTGGTAAAATTAGCCAGGTTATGGGCCCGGTTGTTGATGTTGATTTTGATGGTTATCTTCCAAAGATTAACGAAGCGATTGAAGTTAAAGTTGATTTAGAAGGTAAAGAGCATCGTTTGGTGCTTGAAGTTGCAGCTCACTTAGGTGATGGTCGTGTTAGAACGATTGCTATGGATATGAGTGAAGGTTTGGTTCGTGGTATGGAAGCAAATGCAACTGGTGACTCTATAAAAGTTCCAGTTGGTGAAAAGGTACTTGGTCGTATCTTTAATGTTATTGGTGAAACTATTGATGGTGGTGAAGAGATTACTGATGCACCTGAATGGACTATCCACCGTGCTCCACCACCACTTGTTGATCAGTCAACTACAACAGAGATGTTTGAGACTGGTATAAAAGTTGTTGATTTACTTGCTCCTTATTCTAAAGGTGGTAAAGTTGGTCTATTTGGTGGTGCTGGTGTTGGTAAAACAGTTATTATCATGGAACTTATCCACAATGTTGCGATGGGTCATGATGGTCTTTCTGTATTTGCTGGTGTTGGTGAGAGAACTCGTGAAGGTAATGACCTTTATCATGAGATGAAAGATTCAAATGTACTTGACAAAGTTGCACTGTGCTACGGTCAAATGTCAGAGCCTCCAGGAGCAAGAAACCGTATTGCTTTAACAGGTATTACTATGGCTGAGTACTTTAGAGATGAAAAAGGTCTTGATGTATTGATGTTTATCGATAATATCTTCCGTTTTGCTCAATCAGGTTCAGAGATGTCTGCACTTCTTGGTCGTATCCCTTCAGCTGTTGGTTATCAACCTACACTTGCAAGAGAGATGGGTGCGCTTCAAGATAGAATTACATCAACATCTAAAGGTTCAATCACTTCTGTTCAAGCAGTATATGTACCTGCAGATGACTTGACTGACCCTGCTCCAGCTTCTGTTTTTGCTCACTTGGATGCAACAACAGTTCTTAACCGTAAAATTGCTGAAAAAGGTATCTATCCTGCAGTTGATCCACTAGATTCAACTTCAAGATTACTTGATCCACAAATTATTGGTGAAGAGCATTATGCTGTAGCTCGTGGTGTTCAACAAACACTTCAAAAATACAAAGACTTACAAGATATCATTGCGATTCTTGGTATGGATGAACTTTCTGAAGATGACAAAAATGTTGTTGAAAGAGCTAGAAAAATTGAGAAATTCTTATCTCAACCATTCTTTGTTGCAGAGGTATTTACAGGTTCTCCTGGTAAATATGTTTCTCAAGCAGATACTATCAAAGGTTTCAAAATGATTCTTGATGGTGAGTGTGACCACATGCCAGAAGGTTCGTTCTATATGGTTGGTAGCATGGATGAGGCGATAGAGAAATACGAAAAGTCAAAATAATTAAAGGATTTAAATGGATAAGTTAAAACTTGAAATCCTAACTCCTAACGGCGAAATCTTTAATGATGATGTCGTTAGTGTAGTTCTCCCTGGTGAAGAGGGAGAGTTTGGTGTCCTTGCTCATCATGCTTCTTTATCAACTTTGTTAGAAGCTGGTGTGATAGATATCGAAAAAGAAGACAAAACAGTTGAGTCTATTCTAATCAATTGGGGTGTTGTCCAAGTTGATGAAGAAAAAGTTATTGTTCTAGTAGAGGGAGCTGTTGCTATTCGTGGTGATAGTGAGAGTGCAATCTCTAAAGCTCTTGAAGATGCTAAGAAACTTATAAATGATATTGCTGATTCAAATCCTGCAATAGCATCAGTTTCTGCAAAAATAGAGTCTGCTGCTCAAAAACTACTCTAAAATATGACTAACAATTTAATAGATTTTTATCTAAAAAGTCACCCAGTTACTTTGGGTGTACTGGCTCTTTTGGCAGTATATTTCATAGTTTTGAACTGGGTGTTTTTCTACCGCTATTTTTCTGTAAGCAGTTGGCTTTTTAGGGAAAACAATTCCTTAGAAACATTGCTTATGGGTTCAACTACCGTTAATCAAGACTCTTTTTTAAATAATTTTATAAAAACAAGTTCAAATATTTCCAAAGAAGTTTTAGACTTGGGTATGTTAGCGGCAACAAGAGAGGCAACAAAAGGTCTTTCTTTACTTTCTGTATTTGCTTCAACTACACCTTTTATTGGTCTTTTTGGTACGGTTGTTTCTATCCTTGATACATTTACCCATATTGGTCAGAGTAGTGGGAGTATGTCGGTTATCTCAAGTGGTGTGGCTGATGCTTTGATTGCTACTGCTGCTGGTATTTTTGTGGCTGTGTTTTCTTATACATATCATCAAATATTAAAGAGAAAATCTTTTGAACTAATTAGCTCCATGCAGATGCAAAGTGATGCGATTTTAGCGAGAAATTAAAGGTCTTTTTATGTATGATTGGGATGCAAAACCTGAATTAAACATCACTCCTTTGGTAGATGTTATGCTTGTTCTTTTAGCTATTTTAATGGTTATCGCACCAAATATCATATATGAAGAAAACATTAAATTACCTCAAGGCTCTATCTCAAAACAACTCTCAAAAATACCACCAGTTCATATAACAATAGATAAAGATAGAAAGTTAATGGTAAATAAAGAGATTTTTGATTTAAACTCTTTTACTGATAATTTTTATCTATATTCAAGAAAATTAAATCTTAAAGCAGCAGTTCTTATAAGTGCAGATAAAACACTTGATTATGGTGTGGTTATGTCTGTTTTAGCTGCTGTTAAGCAGTCTGGTTTTTCAGAAGTGTCTTTAGCTACAAATGGTTAGAAATAATAACTTTTTTATTATAAGTGGTTTCATATCGATAACACTTTTTTTACTTTTTTTCTTTGCCTTTATACATCTTCTTTTCTCTTCAAAAAAGTTGGATGTGTATGCTTTAAAAAAAGATAATTATATCTCCATATCATTAGATATGTCTTTGCCAAAAATCAAAAAACACAAAAAAAGTGCAGTTGTAAAACATCAAGTTTCACAAAAAGCACAGGTTTTGCCAAAACAGGAGATACCTGCTCAAGATATAGATGTTGGCGATCTTTTTAGTGATGTTTGGACAAAAAAGATTAAGAAGAAAAAAGTTAAAAAAAGTTCACAAGATATAAAAAGACTTCAAGAGATAGAAAAAAGGGTGCAAACATTAAAGAACAACGATGTAGAAAATATATCAAAGATAGTTCAAAATGTAGATAAAGCATCTGTTGAAGAGGAACAATCTTCTGCTTCAACATCTAATGAAGTTAATGAATATTTGGCTAAAATTCAAGCCTTGGTTTATGAACATTTTTTTCCACCACAAAATTCGCAGGGTAATAGTGTAAAAGCTGTTATTGAACTTAGTGGGATAGGTAAAGTTCTTGATTTTAGGATTTTAAACTATTCAGCTAATAGTGCTTTAAATGATGAATGTGATAGGATAAAAGATAGATTGATAGGTGTTTTGTTTCCTGTTAATCCACAAAATAGATCTGGAAATTATATAATAATATTAAAATCCAAGGAGTAATTTTTGAAAAAAATATTTTTAAGTTTATTGATATTGGTTAGTGTCTCTTTTGCTTCTGATGCAACTATTGAGGTTATTAAAAAAGTTGATTCTCTTCCATCGTTGGCTATTGAAGATGGATCTGTTAGTTATGATGATACTTTTAGGTTGAAGTTTTTTAAAACACTTGTCGCAGATATGAATGTGATATCCCTTTTTAATGTTGATAGACATCACAGAATAGTAAATTATGATGATACAGATGTTGTAGTTCAAAACAAAGATATGAACTATGTTTTTAGATATAAACTTATTGAAGATGATAATGGTGCTTTGAGTATTCAAACAAAATTGATAAGTAATGAAAAAGATGTGTTTAATAAAAAATATAGAATAAAAAATAAAAAAGTCTATATGTTTATCTCACATGCCATAGCTTATGATATCAATAAATTTATGGGTGCGCCATCTGTTGAATGGATGAAAAGAAAAGTTGTTTTTTCAAGGATTACAAGTCCTAAAAAAAGTGAAATAATTATTGCTGATTATACTTTGTCATATCAACATGTAATGATAAGAGGTGGCTTTAATATCTTTCCAAAATGGGCAAATAAACAACAAACAGCTTTTTTCTACACCTCTCTTGATCATCAAAAACCAACTTTAAAATATGTAAAAATCACAACTGGGGATAAAAAAACTCTTTTATCTTCTGATGGTATGCTGGTTTGTTCAGATGTAAGTGATGATGGTTCAAAACTTTTACTTACAATGGCTCCAAAAGGGCAACCAGATATATATATCTATGATTTAGGACAAAATAAATACAAAAGAATTACAAGATTTGGTGGCATAGATGTAAATGCACAGTTTGTAGATGATGATAAGATTGTATTTGTATCAAACAGACTTGGATATCCAAATATATTTTCTAAAAGAATATCTACAAATGAAGTGGAGCAGATGGTTTATTATGGTAAAAGTAACTCATCTTGTAGTGCCAGAGGTGATTATGTTGTTTATAAAGCCAGAGAGAGTTCAAGTGCTTTTTCGAGAAACACTTTTAACCTTCATCTAATCTCTACAAAAACAGACTTTATCAGAAGATTGACAGCAACAGGGGTAAATGAATTTCCAAGATTTTCAAAAGATGGGGATGCTATACTTTTTATAAAAAATTATAAAGCTCAAAGTTCATTGGGGATTATAAGATTAAATCATAATAAAAACTACCTTTTTCCACTTAAATCTGGAAGAATTCAATCTATGGATTGGTAATATTAATTGTTTTTTGGTACAATGGCACATCTTTAAAATCAAGGCATTTAAATATGAAAAGTATTTTACTCTCTAGTGCTGTAGTAGCACTTTTAGTTTTTAGTGGATGTAGCTCTAAAGAGCCAATCGTAGATGAAACAGCAAATAATAAAGCTGAAAAACCTGCTCAAGAGGTACAAGCTGTTGAAACTGAAACAGTTTCAGCTGAAAACTCATCTGTTATGGGTGAAAATGCAGAATCTCAATCAGATACAAATGAGATGAGTATGGCAAGTGTTGAGAATGAACTCTCAAGTGTATATTTTGACTTTGATAAATTCAGTATCCGTGGAGATATGGAAGATAAAGTATCAAATGATGCTCAAGTTGCAAATGGTGCAGGTAGCAGTTATACTGTAAAACTTGAAGGTAACTGTGATGAGTGGGGAAGTGATGAATATAACTTTGCACTTGGTCTAAAAAGAGCATCTGCTGTTAAAAAAGCTTTAGTTGCTGAGGGTGTTAGTGCTAATCGTATAACTATGGTAAGTTATGGTGAAAGTAACCCTGTATGTAGCGATAAAACTAAAGAATGTTGGTCAAAAAATCGTCGCGTTGACTTCAAACTTCTTCCATAGTTAGATGAAACGCAGTTTTTTAGTTGCTATTTGTGTAGCTTTTCTGCCTTTTAACCTAATCAGTGCTGAACCTTCTGCGTTCGGTGCTGGGGATTTAAACAACCCTAAACCTTATGGACTTACCACAAGTGAAGAGGTTGTCTTACAAAACAAGAAAAAACTCCAAAAAGTCGTTGTCACTACAAATAATCAAGCAAATGAAGTTGATTCTCTTAGAGAGAGAATAGATGGACTACAAACAATCATAGAAAGTTTAAGTAGAAAATCTCATGAAAACAAGGTTAAACTTCAAAAGTTAACTAAAAAGAGTGGCGATGATTTAATCAGTACAAATGAATATGAAAAGCGTTTGGATGAAGTTAGTCAAACAAATGCACAAAATATTGAAAGTTTAAAACTGGTTGTTTCTGAACTCTCTACATTGTTAGATAATATCAATAAAACATATGTAACAAAAGATGAGTTTAATGCGTTAGTTGAAAACTTGAATAAGTTTAAATCTTTGGTGTCAAAAGAGTTAAAAACATCTACCAAGTCTAATAAATCAAGATTTAAAGGTAAGAAAAATGCTCAGATAGCTAAAGAAGCTTATGCTTATTATAAAAAGAAGTACTATACAAATGCGATAGAAAATTACACTTATCTTATAGATAAACAGTATAAACCTGCATATGCACACTATATGATAGGCGAGATGAAATATAGAAGAAGAAATTATGCAGAAGCGATTGCTTATTTTAAAAAAAGTGCATCACTTTACTCTAAAGCTTCTTATATGCCTGATTTGATGTTACATACTGCAAGATCTATGCAGCTAACTGGTGATAAGAAAAATGCAAAATCTTTTTATAGAGCAATAGTTGCTAAGTATCCATCTTCATCTCAAGCTAAGAGTGCTAAAAAATATCTAGCTAAGATGAAGTAGTTTACAAAGTATTTAGTTAAATCATAGATTTTTATGATAAAATCCAAAAAACAAAAAAAAGGGTCAAAATAATGGCAATAGAAGCAAATCAAATAGTATCAATAGAATATGAAGTTCGTGATGGAGAAACAGTAGTTGACAGTAATGTAGGTGGAGAGCCTTTAGTATTTATGTTTGGTAAAGGTCAAATAATTCCAGGTCTTGAAAATGGTCTTGCAAATATGGCAATCGGTGAAAAAGGTGAAGTTACAGTTGAGCCTAAAGATGCTTATGGCGAGTTAAATCCTGAAGCTATGCAAGAGGTTCCAAAAGATCAGTTTGCTGGTATAGATTTAGAAGAGGGTATGACTCTTTATGGTCAAGGTGAAGATGGTAGCACTGTTCAAGTTATAGTTAAAGAGATAGGTGAAGAGAGTGTTATTATAGATTTTAATCATCCATTGGCTGGAAAAACTTTGATGTTTAATGTAACTATCAATAATATTAGAGATGCGTCTGCTGAAGAAGTTATGACAGGGATTCCTGCTGAAAATCAGCAAGATGATGATTGTTGTGGAACTGGTGGCGGTTCTGGTTGTGGATGCCACTAATTTTATAACTGCGAGTGATGCCTCAAAAGAGGCATTTAAAACAGCAACTCTTTTAAAAACACTAAATGTAAATGCTTTAATTGCAGGTGAGGTTAGTGTTGGCAAAAAGAGTCTTGCCAAATATATATTACCTGATGCACCTATCTTGGACGCATCAAACTATGATGAAATACTTTTAGCACTGGAAAGTTCAAGAGAGATTATAGTAACTGACATTGATAAATCTGCAAATATTACAAAAGTTATAAAAATAGCAAAAGAGAACAGTGTAAGAGTTGTTGCTACTGCAAAAACAGATTTTTCTAATGATTTTTTTAGTATAAAATTTTCTATACCACCACTTAGTAAAAGAGTAGAAGATGTAGATGTTTTGATAGAGCAGTTTGTGTCTGAAGCAGCTATGCTTTTTGGTGGGGATAAAGAGTTTAATATTGAAAATTTTAAACCAGATTTAGCTCAAAATTCATCTTCTTTAAGAAGACAGATTATGATTAACTATCTACTTCAAGATATAAAAGATACAGAGATTATAAGTATTTTACAAAATTATTTAGGTGATAAACTTGGCTCAAACAGTGATTACAGGAAATTTCTCTATCTTTATGAAGTACCACTTATAAATGCTGGTCTTCATAGATTTAAGTCACAGCTTCAGTTGGCTGATAAACTTGGGTTAAACAGAAATACACTAAGAAAAAAAATAGCTGATAATAAAAATTATTTATAAAAAAGGATAAAAATATGTCAAAAAAAATAGCGATGATATTTGCTGGTCAAGGTTCTCAAGCAGTTGGTATGGGTAAAGATTTTTATGAAAATTCTGAAGTAGCAAGAGAGATGTTTGCAAAAGCTGGAGAGAGAATAGGTGTTGATTTTAAAGAGTTGATTTTTGAAGAAAATGATAAGCTTGGACAAACTGCTTATACTCAACCTGCAATTCTTTTGGTACAGATGATAGCATACAGACTTTTTAAAGAGGCATGTCCAGATGTTAAAGCTGAACTGTTTTTAGGTCACTCTTTGGGTGAGTTCTCAGCTTTATGTGCAAGTGGAGCTATAGATTATGTTGATGCAGTTGAGCTTGTTCATAAACGAGGTGCTTTGATGCAAGAGGCATGTGACACGATAGAAGCTGGGATGATGGTGCTTGTTGGTCTTGATGATGCAACTGTTGAGAGTGTTTGTGCAGAGGCTCAAGCTGATGGTAAAAAAGTTTGGCCTGCAAACTATAATCAGGATGGACAGTTGGTTGTAGCTGGTATGAAGTCTGATTTGGTATCTTTGGAGCAAACTTTTAAAGATGCTGGAGCAAAAAGAGCATTGCTTTTAGATATGTCTGTTGCATCTCATTGTGAGCTTTTAGCACCTGCACAAGAGCCTTTAGCAGAGTTAATGTCAAATATGGTTAGCGATAATTTTGAAGCACCGATAGTATCAAATGTTACAACTGATAAATACTCAACTAAAGATGAAGCAGTTTCACTTTTAAAAGATCAACTTGTTAAACCTGTAAAATATAAACAATCTATCCTAAAAGTTGCACCAGAGCTTGATATGGCGATAGAGTTTGGAAATGGTATAGTACTAAAAGGTTTAAACAGAAGAATTGCAAAAGAGTTAAAAACTCTAAATATCTCAGATATGGCATCTTTAGCAAAAGTTAAAGAGGAAGTTTGTAGCTAGATGAGAGTTACATTAGCACAGTTTTGCCCAAAACTAAACCGTTCAAACTTAGATAATATTTGTAAGATAGTTGAACACTCTATAGATAAAACTGATTTGATAGTTTTTCCAGAGTTGGCTTTGAGTGGTTATATGCTTCAAGATAAACTTTTTGAAGATGCTTGGCATGTGGATGAATTGGAGAGTTTGGCTAAACTTAGTCGGCATGTGGATATTGTAGTAGGTGCTGCGATTAGAGATGATGATAAGTTTAGAAATGCCGCTCTTTATTTTCATAAGGGTAAACTTTTTTCCCATCATTATAAACTACATCTTCCAAACTATGGCATGTTTGAAGAGGCTAGATACTTTAAGGCTGGTAATATTTTTGAAAGTTTTCAAATCCCACATGCCAAGGTGTCAATGGTGGTTTGCGAAGATTTATGGCATGTGGATGTTCATGAGGATTTGATGGCTGAAAATCCAGATATCATTGTGGCACTTGTTGCCTCACCTGCTCGTGGTTTTAGTGATGATGGGCTTGAGATAGAAGATAAATGGTATGAGATTATAAAAACAGTTGCCTCAGAATGCAGTGCAAAGCTTATCTTTGTAAATCGTGTAGGTTTTGAAGATGGGCTTGGTTTTTGGGGTGGAAGTTGTGTTGTTGATGAAGATGGTAAGATTATTGAGAGATTACCACACTATGATGAGATGATAAAGACAGTAGA
>Ga0256827_10001759_pt1 | contig 13979 bp, 8 predicted proteins | sample CV84metaG_FD_185977 | JGI IMG/M metagenome (GOLD analysis project Ga0256827, IMG submission 185977) | Hydrothermal vent microbial communities from East Pacific Rise, Pacific Ocean - CV84 | ecosystem: Environmental > Aquatic > Marine > Hydrothermal vents | place: Pacific Ocean: East Pacific Rise... | reverse complement strand
TCAAACATATATGTGGAGATGCCTTCTTTAGTAATAATATAATCTTTTGCAAACTTCTCTAACATGACATCACGCGCTTCAAGTAATGGATAGACTTGAGAGACCATATCTGTCTCAGCAATGACATTCACCATACGTGATAAATCTTTATGCATAATCATTGTATTTGACTTCACTTCATGTATTGTAACTACTTCTGAGAGTGGCACCATCATCCCTCTCATATTCATAAGATTCAAAGAAGAGAGTTTACTTTGTAACGACTCTTTATTTGCTTGAGGGATATTTTTACTCTCTTTATCTAGTACTAGGAATATAGGTATTTGGTCTGGATTGTTTTTAGAGTTTTTATGTGCAATGACCATACCTTCAAAACCTAAATAGAGTATATTATTGACCTGTTTAACACTTAGTCCTGAACGTGCAATTTTTTCTTTATCTGGTACCAAATCAAATTTCATAAAGTTTTCATCTGTCATCAAGTCTATGTCTACTAAACCTTCTGTCTCAGACAATACATCGGCAACATCTACAGACAAAGAACGAATTTTTGAAAGATTTTCTCCATGTACTTCTACTACGATAGATGCTAAGGTAGGAGGACCAGAAGGCTGTTCTACAAACTTTATATTGGTTCCTCTAAGTAAAGGAACACATGCATCTTGAACAACTGGTCTGATACGCTGTACCATAAGAAATGAAGGTTCTTCTCTGTGGTGTTTATCTGTTAAATTTACAGATATTTCTGAAACATTTTCTGTCTGCTTCATACCTGCACCTTTTACCAAACCAGCATAATCCAAAGGAATACCTTGACCTAGGAAAAGTTCAATATTCATTACTTCTTTTTCTTTTTTCAAAAAGTTAATCACACATGAGCTCACTGCCTTTGTTTGTTCAATAGATGAACCTTTAGGGGTGTCTACATAGACCGAAAAAGTATCAGCACTTTTCCCTGGTAACATTTTGGCAAGTACCATTTTTGTAGGGAACATTAACAATGATAAGAAAAAAGCAATCGCTGTTAATACAATAATGAGAGTCTTTTTAAATTTACTATCAAGAATACCATAAATCAAACTTTCTAGATTTTTCATTATTTTGTTCCTTCTTCTTCATCAGATTCATGGCTATGTCCATGTTCTGGCTTTTTTAATAATTTCAAACTTAAATACGGTGTGAATATGCAAGCAACAAACAAAGATGCAATAAGTGCCACAGGAACATTGTACGGAATAGGTTTCATAAATGACCCCATCATACCTCCAACAAATGCCATAGGTACCATCGTTAAAATAATCGCTAATGTCGCAACATTTGTGGGTGCACCAATCTCATCTGTTGCTTCAATAAGAATCTCATCCATTTCTCTATCTTCTGCTCCATGCGCATGTAAATGTCTATGAATATTTTCAATTACAATAATAGCGGCATCTACCAAAAGCCCCAAAGATAGAAGTAAAGCAAATAGTGTAATCCTATTCATGGTTTGTCCTGTCATCCATGCAGTAAATAATGTTACCGCCAAAATAGCTGGTACTGAGAAGGTAACAATAATGGATTCTCTCCATCCCAAGGCAAAAATCAACATAATGGCAATAATGGCAATGGTAATAAGGAGATGATGCATCAACTCATTAACAGCCTCATTGGCTCTTTCACCATAGTCTCTTGTGATAAGATACCCTATGCCTTCTTTAGCAAATTCATCCTCATACTCTTTAAGAACCTCTACGACATCTTCAGAGACAAATACAGCATTGGTACCAGCAAGTTTAGCTATGGTCATTGTGATTTGATTCTTTTCTTTTGAAAGTTTAGTTGAATTTTCATCTTTTAGTAAAATTTTGGCTGTTTTAAAGTTCTGAATATCAACACCTTCAGTCACGTGTGCCACATCTTTTAAATAAATGGGAGATCCCATATATTGTGCAACAATCACATTCCCAACATCTTCAACACTCTCAATGGCATTCTTCACACCAAATATCATCAGTTTATTGTCCTGTGTTCGCCCTTTAACATCTGGAACATCTACAGCTATAGACTGTACTGACTGCATTATCTGTCCTAAAGAAAGATGATACGCTGAAAGTTTTCCCATATCCACTTCAATATTGTATTGTTCCTTTCTTGCCCCTTTAAGTGTTGTCTTTGCTACATTATCTACTGCATTGATATGCTGTTGTACTCTACGTACTATTTCAAATAATTTTACATCATCAAGTCCACTTCCCTCTTTAGGATAAAAAGCAACAGTCACAATAGGAATATCAATATCAATATCAAATGGTTTGACAATAGGTTGCATCACACCTTTTGGCATCTTATCCATATTTTGCATGACTTTATCATAAAGTTTTAGGTTTGAATCTTCTCTATTTTCCCCAATATAATACATCACATTTACAATACCCACATTGTCCATAGCCATGCCATAAACATGTTCAATACCACGAACTTCTCTAAGCTTTCGTTCTAGTGGGTTCACAATAATATTTTCTACTTCTTTAGGAGTAGCCCCTGGCATTATTACCATGATAGCTCCACCAGAGATAGCAATTTGAGGATCTTCTTCTCTTGGCATAGTATTCAGTGCTAAGTATCCCATCAGTAATAAAAATACACCTAAGACTGCAGTGAGTGGATTATGTAAAAAACCTTTTGCAAGTTTTCCTGCAACATTTATAACTTCATACTCTTTTTTCTGTTCCATAGGACCTACTTAATAAGAATTTTGGTATACATACCAGGATAAACTGAACGACCTTTAGAGTCAAAATGCATTTTGATTTTAAATTTATGTGTCATAGGATTTGAACTAGGAATTATAGATGTAATATTCCCTGTTGTTTTAAATCCAATTGAAGGAATTTCAATATCAACAGCTTTATTCATACTTATGTATTTAAGTTGTGTTTCTGAAATTTCTGCAATGATTTTTAGTTTACTCAAATCAGTTAGCACTACTGCAGGCATACCAGGGATTGCCATTTCACCTTCATTCAGTTTTTTTGAAACAATTACACCTTCATTAGGTGCATGAATTTTCAAATAATTATATTGATTTAATACTTCTTCTTTTTTTGCTTCTGCTTGTCGTACCTGTTGTTCCGAAATTTTTACCATATCTCTTAGATTTTTTGCTGCCAACTGCAGGGTTTCTAACTCATACTTAGAAACCATTTTTTTCTTATAAAGTCTTTGATGTCTTGAAAGATTTGTTAATACATTATTGTATTGGTTTTTATTCATTTGTAATGCAAGTCTAGCCTGCGAAATACCAAGATCAACTTGACGTTCAGCAGATTCAATTTCCTTCGAATCTATCTCATACAAAAGCTGTCCTTTTTTTACTATGTCACCCTCAGAAACTGCCATTTTTCTAACATAACCCATATATCGGCTGGTAATCATTTTTTGGTTATCTGAAACCACTGATCCACTTAAATTAATTTCTATTGCATTTCCTGTTGTAGCCATAAATGCCATAGATACCCATACAACTGTTAATATTCTCATCATTTTATTCATACATTCCCTCCTGCGTTTAAAATACTGTTTAGTTCAAAGATTTTTGTATTACGTTTGTTTTTCACCGTTAAAAGTTTTAATAACATTTCTAACTCTTTAGACTGTTTTATCAATACATCTGAAATAGAGACAATACCTTCTTTATATCGTGCTCTATAATTTTCATATACTTTTTTTGCAAACGTCAACTGTTTTTTAAAACTTTTCACATCTGCATTGGCAGAGAGTATCTCTGTTTGTAACTTTTTCACTTTTAACCCTATACCACTTTTAGCCAATGCTACTTGGTCTTGTACCATCATATAGTTTACTTTTGCTCGCTCGAGATTTGCAGCATCTATACCACCGTTAAAAAGATTCCATGATAATTGAACACCAAAAGTATAAGAATCTTTGTCCCTAAATTCGTTCCAAAACTCATTATCTGCAGACCCATACTCTGCGAAAGCACCCACAGTGGGAAGAAAGTTTGCTTTTTCAACATTCAAAGCCATTTTTGTGATTTGTAAGCCTAAAAGTGCTTTTTGAATATCTATATTATTACCTTCGACTTCCTCTTTATCTACACGAGGCATAGGTGCCATATCATTGACTCTCTTAATTGAGCTTACTTCTGTATTTAAAAGAAATGAAAGAAATTGATAGGCCAAATCTTTATTGAGTTTTGCTTGGTTATACATACTCTCAGCCTCTGCTTTACGTGCTTGTACTTCAAGGACATCTATGTTTTGAGCATAGCCTTCTTTTTGCATCGTATGCACAATAGATTCTAAACGTTTAATATTCTTAATAATTTTAAAAAGATTTGAAATATAGTTACTTACCAACGAAATATCATAAAATGCTTTTTTTGTTTGAAAAATCTTTTCATTCACAAGCTTTTGTGTATCAAATTGGCTCATTCGGTGCATTGCAGAAGTAATACGTCCATATTCTGACAGTTTCCCCCCTGTATAAATAGGGAGCATATATGATATCTTTGTCTGATAATGATTTCTGGCTTTTGGATAATTCAAATTATCTGGAGGGGGAGTAAATGGATCTCTACCTGCATTAAAGTTATCAAAAAATTCTTGCGCACCAAAGTCACCAAATGTTGCTTCTCTACTTTGAAGTTTGAAACCAAATACATTTCCCGCATCATTGGAGCGCATAGCGGTAATACTGGCATCTAACTTTCCATAATTATGCCCTTTAGCTGCTTTTGCCTCATACGCTTTCATCTGTTCAGTAAAACGTGATATTTTTAATTCTAAGTTATTTTTATCTAACATTTGCATGGCATGATCAAGGGTTAAATTTTTTATGCCCGCAGATAGAATCAATGTTGTAAGCATAAATAAAAAAATAGATTTTTTAATAAACATAAATACTCCCATTATTTGGTCATTATTATAACCAAAGATGCAGAAATTAGCTAGTAATTCCTATGCTTCTTACAGTAAATTTCTTGTGATTTTACACCACATAATATTAAATTATCTTTAATATTATGTTTAATTATAATAAGTTTTATTGATGTTATGTCTGCAGGAAAAGGCTCCTGCAGTGAAGACTAGATACTTGCGTGTGATACGCTAATAAATGCATCTAACGATGATAGTTCATCTAAAATATTTTTTGTAACTGTACCGTCTACCCTAACTACTGCTAAGGCTTGTTGTTTAGAGTCTCTTCCTAATCTAAAGTCAGAAATATTAAGCTTATTTTCTGCCATAATTCTACCCACATCACCAATCACACCAGGCGTGTCTGTATTTCTAAAGAAAATCATCGTTCCTTTTGGTTCTACATCTAAAATATAATCATCTATCTCGATGATTCTTTGTACTGTATCATCAAACACAGTTCCCGCAATAGAGATAGTGCCCTCTACTGTTGTAAGTTTTATCCCTACTTTATTGGTAAAACCACTATTATTTGGTTTTACTTCTTTTGCTATTTCTATACCACGTTCTTCTGCCACAAATTCTGCGTTCACGTAGTTTACTTGGTCACCAAGAGACTCAGTAAGTACACCAACCGTTGCAAACGTTCCCATAGATTCTATATGCTCTGCAACAGGGCCTGCTGCCATTACCTTAATGGATTTTACAGCACTCTTTGTCACCTGTGCTGACAAGTGTCCAATTTTTTGGATAAGCTCAAGATATGGTCTTACAAAATCAGGTAATTCATTCTCTTTTATTGGTAAATTCAAAGCATTCGGATATGAAATACCCTTCGCAGCAGCAATTGCATTTTCAGCAGCTTGTATAGCAATATTTTTCTGTGACTCTTTCGTATTTGCTCCAAGATGGGGTGTTACCGTAACGTTATCCAAGTCAAGTAGAGGATGGTTTATTGCAGGTTCTTTGTTAAATACATCAATACCTGCCATTGCAATCTTTCCATTAGTAAGTCCTTCTAAAAGTGCATCTTCGTCATAAAGTCCACCTCTCGCACAGTTAATGAGTATCACACCATCTTTCATTTTAGCTATTTCATCTTTACCAATCATACCGATTGTCTCAGTATTCTTTGGTGTATGAATCGTAATAATATCACAAGCTAAAATATCTTCAAAATTCTTTGTGTAATTGATATCTAAATCTGTTGCTTTAGAAGGGTCAATATATGGGTCATAAGCAGTCACATCCATTTCAAATGCTTTAGAACGGATGCCCACACGAGAACCAATATTACCAAAACCGATAATTCCAAGTTTCTTATCTTTAAGCTCTGTCCCATACCAATCTTGTCTACGCCATACACGATCAAGTTTAAGGTTATTATGTGCATAAGGAAATTTTCTCACACAAGAAAGTAAATGAGTCATAGTAAGTTCAACTGCAGCAATTGTATTTGCCGTAGGTACATTCATAATCACAATACCTTGTTTAGATGAACCAGGGATATCAACATTATCTACACCTACACCTGCACGGACAACAGCTGTGATTTTTTTTGCATTTGATAAGAATGCATCATCTACATCTGTAGAGGAACGTGTAATAGCTACATCTGCTAAAGGGATAATCTCAGCAATCAATTTATCTTTTGGTTCATCTGCTGCATTAATAAATTCTATTTCACTGTCATTGGCTAAAATATCTAGCCCATCTTGGTGAATATGATCACAAACAACAATTGTTTTTTTTGACATTACATACCTTTTATAAAGTTTTTATGTACTTGCATTTAAAATAAGTACGAAGAAAATACGACTAGTCGTATGAGTTGCCTGATGAAGGCAACCCAGTGTTAACGCAGTTTTTGGAGCTTTGCTCTAAAAGCGTCCTATATAGAATAATCTTATTTTTTTAATATATCGCCAAAAGCATCACCTAAAGTCATGCTGTCATCTTGGTCAAGGTTAAGCTGATCCATGGCTTCTCTCTCTTCTTGACGCTCAAGTTTTTTAACAGAAACTCTAATTCTGTCATTATTAGCATCAATAAAGCTAATGACACCTTTAATTTCTTGACCTTTTTCAATCTCTTCAAATTTAAGAGGATAAAGATCTTCTGTTCTAATTAACGCATCTACATTGTCTTCAAGTGAAATAAATACACCAAAGTCTTTTGTATCTTTTACTATACCAGTTACGATTGCACCATTTTTGTGTGTTTCAGCAAATGCTTTTACTGGTGAAGCTTCAAGCGCCTTTTTAGAAAGTGAAATTTTACCAGCATCTCTATCGATTTTAATAATTTTTACTTCTACTTCGTCTCCAACTTTAAGTTCTGACTTAGCATTTTTAGACTTATCCCAAGAGATTTCTTGATTATGTAAAAGACCTTCAATAGCTCCTACTCTTACAAATGCACCAAAGTCAGTGATTGATGTTACTGTACCATTTACAAGGTCACCTACTCTATTTTCAGCAGTAAATGCATCCATTGGTTTAGGAAGAAGATTTTTAAGACTTACTCTAAGTCTTCTACCTTCTTTATCGATTTCAATCACTTCAACATTAATATCAGAATTATTTTCTAAGTAATCTTTAGGGTGTTTAACATTTTTGTCCCAAGAGATTTCAGATACATGAAGGAAGGCTTCAAGATCTTCACCAAGATCAACAAATACACCATAAGGTTCGATGTTAGAAACAGTAGCAGTTACTGTGTCTCCTACACCGATGATTGCATCAATGTCAGCCCAAGGATCAGGGTTAGCATCTTTAATAGAAAGAGAAAGGTGTCTTTTCTTTTTATCGTACTCAAGAGCAATAACATTTACTTCATCACCTTCAGCGAAATATTTAGAAGGATTCACAGGTCCCTTGTGAGAGATTTGTGAGTAGTGAACAAGTCCGTCCATACCACCAACATCTACAAACATACCATAAGAAGTAATTTTCTTAATGGTTCCAACTACTGGCTCTTTGTTTTCAAGTAATGCACCAACGATTTCGTCAGTTTTAGCTTTATCTCTCTCAATAAGTTCTTTTCTAGAAACAACGACTGAACCTTTGTCTTTGTCTACTTTAACGATAACAGCTTTTACTTTTTTACCCTTAGGGTCAACTTTTGAAGAAAGGTAAGAGAGTGTTCGTGGCATAAAGAATTCTAAACCATCTACTTCTACAACATATCCACCTTTGTTAGTCTTCGTTACGATACCTTCAATGATATACTCTTGCTCTTCATCATACTCAGCAATAAACTCGTTAAGTGCTACGCGAGAAAGCGCTGCTTTATGAGAGATACGACCTCTACCCATTGTTACAACATTAATTGTGTCATTTACTGCAAAAGCAATAGTACCATCTTCATTAGTAATTTCTGTAAGGTCAAGATTTGCATCTCTTCCTCCACCAATATCTACAACTACTAAATTGTCTTTCTCATCAATCTTAACGATTGTACCTGTAACTAAATCACTTTTTGATTCTGATTTTTTAAACGATTCCTCGAGCATCGCCTCAAAATCTACTTCTTCTATTTCGATATCTTCGAACTTCATACCTATCCTTATGTGTACACAAATTTTGCGTTATTATATCCAAATTTTTTATAATAAAACTTAGGATAAGGTATCTAGGAATTTTTAATGAGAGATGTTCTTTAATACCTCAAAATAGGTAGGAAATGTTTTGGCTGTGCATTCAGGTTCATTAATCGTTACAGAAACGGGGTCAAGTGCTAAAAGAGAAAAACACATCGCCATTCTATGGTCATCATAGGTATCAATGGCAGCATGTTTTAAGACTTTTGGAGGGGTGATTTTCAAATAATCCTCACCCTCTTCTACTTCTGCACCTACTTTACGAAGTTCAGTAGCCATAGCATAAAGTCTATCAGTTTCTTTTACTCTCCAGTTATAGATATTACGCAGTATAGTAGTACCCTCTACAAAAAGAGCTGTAGTTGCGATAGTCATCGCGGCATCAGGTATATGATTAAAATCCATATCTATAGCACGAAGGACATCCCTTGTGACAGAAACATACGTCTCTCCCCACTCTACCCTTGCACCCATTTGCTCTAAAACATCAACAAAGGCTATATCACCTTGTATACTATTTCTACCTATACCTGTGACCTTTACGGTACCACCTTTTATAGCAGCAGCAGCCAAAAAGTAAGAGGCAGAACTTGCATCACCTTCAACCATAAAGTGTTCTACTGCTTTATACGTTTGCCCCGATTTAATCGTAAATGTCTTATAGTTGTCATTCACTACAGACACACCAAAATCTTTCATAATATCTAGTGTAATATCAATATAAGGTTTAGAAACAAGTTCCCCAATGATAGTGATTTTCATATCACTTTTAGCCATAGGTGAAGCCATGAGAAGTGCTGTAAGAAATTGACTGGAAATTGCTCCGTCTATACTCACTTCGCCACCTTCTAAACCATTGGCATCAATCGTAAGTGGTGGATACCCCTTATTTTCTAAGTATGTGATTTTAGCTCCTGCTTGATGTAAAGCATCTATCAGATGACCAATAGGTCTCTCTTTCATACGAGGCTCACCCGTTAAAGTATAATGGCCGTTTCCTAAACACAAGGCTGCACATAGTGGACGCATAGCTGTACCAGCATTCCCTAAAAAAAGTTCTTGTGGGGCATCAGAAGAAATTGCTCCTGCATTACCGACAACTATACATTTTGTTCTATCTTCAGAAAGGGTATATTCAATACCTAATTGTTTTAATGCATTAAGCATATACCGTGTGTCATCGCTCTCTAAAAGGTTTGTAATAGTTGTAGTACCTTCTGCTAAAGCAGCAAGAAGCAACGCTCTATTAGACAAAGATTTTGAACCAGGGAGATTTATTTCTCCATCAATTTTATCAATAGGTTCTAAGGTCAAAGAATTCATCTTATGCTTCAATCTTCTTCATCTCTTGAATTTTATCTATCACATTTTGTACTATCCAGTCAGGGGTAGAAGCACCTGCTGAAATACCACAAAGCTCTTTTCCGTCAAACCAAGAAGTTTCAAGTTCTTTTTCATTTTCAATTAAGTAAGAATCATCACAATCTCGTACACATATACTATGGAGTTGTTTTGTATTTGAAGAGTGCTTCCCACCTATAACTATCATCACATCCGCATCTTTAGCTAAGTCAGCTGCAGCGTCTTGGTTTTCAAATGTTGCATTACAAATAGTGTTAAATACACGTATTTCTTTGCGTGTTGTCATAAGTGCCGTCACAATTTTGGCAAAATCTTCAGGTTTTTTAGTGGTTTGAGAAACAACCGCTACTTTACCTTTAAGAGGAAGCTCTTCTAACTCTTCAGGTTCAAGGACGATAAATGCATCTTCTAAATCTTTAGCATAACTCACCACTCCTTTTATCTCTGGGTGGTCTTCATCACCAAATATCACAATACTATAGCCATCTTCACTCATTTTTTGAACAATATTTTGTGGCGTTGTCACATAAGGACAAGTAGCATCAATAATATTATGATCTTGAGAGTTCAAAACAGCCAATTCATCTTTTGGAATTCCATGTGTACGAATCACAACTGCATCATTGGTTTGGATATCATTAAGATTTCTAGCAATACCTATATTAAAACCTTCTTTAAGTCTATCTATCTCGTCTTTATTATGAATAAGTGGGCCATACGTCACAGAACCTCTATGCTCTTCTGCTATCTCAATAGCACGTTTTACACCAAAACAAAATCCATAACTAGATGCCAATTGTATTTTCATTGTACTACCTCAACTCTGCTTTACACTCTTTCTCGAGTACTACCATTATTTCACTCATAACTGACTCAATATCAGCATCCTCAAGTGTCTTATCCATAGATTGTATAAAGAAACGAACCGTTAAAGATTTTTTATCACCTAACTTCTCATCTTCATAAATATCTACAGGATAGACATCTTTAAGCATATCCAAATTTAAACCATTAAGTACTTTAGCCACTTCATAGTAGCCCATAGACTTATCTATCACAACAGAAAGGTCTTTATAGACTCCTTGGAATTTAGATATCGCCACAGCATTAATGTGACTAGGTAACAATACATCAAAATTAACCTCCGCAACAAATGTCACAGGAATACCATACTCCTCTTGTACCGTGGGATGGAGTTTAGAGATAAATCCACACACTTTCCCCTCTACGATGATGTTTGCCGACTGGTAAGGGTGTAGTAACCCGTTTTCATACGTACAAGGCTCAAGCTCAAATGCACCAATGACTGCACCTACTTTTTGTGTAAAGGTAGCAAAGTCAATCACAGCTGGTTTCCCAGCATTTCTCACGTTCTCACCTTCACTCTGACCAGAGAATACAAAAGAGATAACTTCACTCTGCTCTCTCCTACTTCCAAACACAGCACCTATTTCAAAAAGAGGTATAGATTTCTTTGTGTAGCTCACATTACGCTTTACAGCATTCAGTAAATTCACCAATATCGTACTTCGTAGCGTATTGAGTTCTTCTGCTATAGGGTTGGCAAGTGCTAAAGCCTCTTCTGTCACAGGGAAACCATACTTTTCTAAAAGAGTTTTATCTGAGAAGACATAAGAGACATTCTGGTAATACCCTGCACCTACAGCACGATTTTTAAACTCTTTTTTGGCTTTATATCTATTGGTCGTATCATTTAAACGTGGTTGTTCAGCAAATACAAATGGTTTCGCTTCAATATTATTAATCCCAATAATACGTACAATCTCTTCTGATACATCTTGAATATGCTTAATGTCGTGTCTAAAAAGTGGCACTACAACAGCCACAGTATCATCACCCATAGCATTTATTTCAAATCCAAGCTTATGAAGTATCGTTACTATCTTAGAAAGTTCAACTTCCATACCAATAATAGATGATATCTCTTTCGCATCCACAATCACTGTTTCATTTTCTCTTTCAACATGCACGTCAAGTGAGCCTTCATAACAAGAGATATCTGTATATCTATCCATCAACGAAGCCAATACAGAAAGACCAAAATCAAGATCAGGATTTGCCCCACGTGAAGTCTTATAGTACAAATCATCTGTTTTAAGTGATGTTGTAGCCACAGCTTCTACAAGCGTGTCTGGGTTTATATAACTGGCTTCAAGTAAAAGTTCTTTTGTCTCATCTTTTGCAAGTGCCTCGTCTTTTTGATTGACACCCACAACAGAGACTACTGCATCTTTCGCCATAATCTCTATAATCCCTTTAGCTTTTGCTACAGGACGTACTGCAACCTTGTTCGCGGCATTACGAAAAATATTACTATCATAAGCACGAAGTATTACTCCTGTTGTATGCGTTGCATACGCAAGCAAAGGAGCTAAATTCCCTTCTGCTTCTACGTCAACCATTGCTAAGCGTAAAGAGACAAGAAAACTACTATTTATCTTATCTATGGTTGCCAGTTTATAACATAAATCTGCATCCATCTCACCCTCAGTATGAAGCTCGGCTTCTCTAGCGATGCCAAGTTTCATCTTCTCCTCTTGCTTATATTCAAAAGGCTTCATCTCAATGTCAAGTGCAGAAGAAAGGTCTCTAGCTACACCATATACAGAAAGGCAATCACCACGGTTAGCAGTTAACTCAAGTTCTATAATCGTATCTGCCACTTTAGCATAAGAACCAAACTCACATCCCACTTCAAGTTCACCTATGCTCGCGTCCAGTATCATAATACCTTTACCCATATCAGGGAGTCCTAACTCAGATGATGCACACACCATCCCCTCAGACTCCACACCACGAAGTTTGGCATGTTTGATTTCAAAATTACCCGGAAGTACTGCTCCTATGGTAGCGACTGCCACATACTCAGCATCCACTATATTAGCTGCACCACAGACGATTTGTCTCGTACCCGAACCTACATCTATCTGACAAACATTAAGCTTGTCTGCATCTGGATGTTTTTCAACAGAGAGTATTTTACCCACTACTACATTTTTAGCCATGTTGATTTCATTGATACTATCTACTTCTAATCCAATGCTGTTAAATGTCGCATAGAGTTTCTCATTAGACACATCACTAAGGTCTATAAATTCCTGTAACCAAGATCTTGTAATTATCATCTAAACTGCTCCAATAGTCTTATATCTCCCTCAAACAAACTTCTTAAGTCTGGTATCTTATGCATCAACATCGCAAAGCGCTCTACCCCTAAACCAAAGGCATATCCACTCACATCTTCATAGCCTACAGCCTTAAAAACATTCGGGTCTACTATCCCACAACCAAGTACTTCTAACCAGCCAGTATGCGAACAGATACGACACCCTTCGCCTTCACAGAAGATACAGCTTATATCTACTTCTGCCGATGGCTCGGTAAACGGGAAAAAGGAAGGTCTAAAACGTACCTCAACATCTCCAAACATATACTGCAAGAAGTCAGTCAAAATAGACTTAAGGTTTGCAAAACTGACTTTGCCTTTTTCATCTACTACTAAACCTTCTACTTGGTGAAACATCGGTGTATGCGTCACATCAAAGTCACGTCTAAACACCGTACCTGGAGCTATCATACGTATAGGAGGCTTTGTCTCTAACATCGTGCGTATCTGTACAGGAGAGGTATGTGTTCTAAGCAGTCCACCATCTTTAAAGTAAAAGGTATCTTGCATATCACGTGCAGGGTGGTACTTAGGCAGGTTCAACGCTTCAAAGTTATGAAAGTCATCTTCTACCATAGGTCCAGACTCTACTGCAAAGTTAAGTGCCACAAAATAGTCAATGATTTTATCCATCGTCTCCATCACAGGATGCAAGGCACCCTTCTGAGCAAGTGTGCCATAAAGAGAAACATCTATCGCTTCAGACTTAAGCACTCTTTCTATCTCTTCAGCTTTAAGCGCTTCGTAACGTGCATCAAACCTTGCTTGCAGGGCAGTCTTATTTTCATTCAGTCCTTGTGCAAATGCTTTTTTCTCTGGGCCAGGGACATCTTTCATCTTAGCAAACTCAGCTGCCAAAACACCCTTCTTACCGAAAAGCTCTACACGTACTTTTTCTAACGTTTCA
>Ga0256827_10001758_pt1 | contig 13982 bp, 16 predicted proteins | sample CV84metaG_FD_185977 | JGI IMG/M metagenome (GOLD analysis project Ga0256827, IMG submission 185977) | Hydrothermal vent microbial communities from East Pacific Rise, Pacific Ocean - CV84 | ecosystem: Environmental > Aquatic > Marine > Hydrothermal vents | place: Pacific Ocean: East Pacific Rise... | reverse complement strand
AGAAGGTGTGACTGCTATTACGGATGTAACAGGTTTTGGACTGCTAGGACATCTATCAGAAATCTGTGAAGGAAGTGACATCTCTGCACGGGTACGTTTTGAAGATGTACCGTTACTTCCAAAGGTCAAGGCGTATTGGGCGATGGATTGTGTGCCTGGAGGTACACGCCGTAACTTTGAGAGTTATGGTCACAATATTGGCAAGATGACTCCAGAACAGCAGGACATTCTCTGTGATGCTCAAACGTCTGGTGGATTGCTTTGTGTCGTACGTAAAGAGAATATCGAAGACTTCTTGTCCCTTACACGTAAAGAAGGACTTGAACTTAGTAGTATCGGTGAAACAGTAGAGCGTGGAGCACATCTTATTGAAGTCATCTAGTATGCAAGAAAAGCTACCTCTAGGAAGCATTGATGAAATAGAGGCTATTAAAAAGCTTGATTTGCCATTGACAGATGAATTTCGTCGTATTGTGCTAGAGCAAAGACCACTCATTGATGTACGTGCTCCTGTAGAGTTTGAAAGGGGTGCTTTCGATGGAGCGATCAATCTACCACTAATGAATGATGAAGAACGTCATCTTATAGGTATACGCTACAAAGAGCAAGGCAATGCAAGTGCAGTAGCTTTAGGTAAAAAGCTAGTAGGTCCTGTTAAGCAAGAGCGTGTACAAGCTTGGGTAGATTTTTTTCATGCCCATCCAGATGCCTATCTTTACTGCTTTAGAGGAGGACAACGTTCTCAAATATCGCAAGCATGGATGCAAGAAGTAGGGGTTATACTTCCTCGTCTTAAAGGGGGATATAAAGCCTTTCGTTCTTTTTTGATGCAAGAGAGTGAACGTATCAGTGAGAAGCTAGATACTTTGATTCTTGGTGGACGTACGGGGAGTGGTAAGACACTACTTATCCATCAAATTGAAAATAGTATAGACCTTGAAGGATTGGCAAACCATAGGGGCTCATCCTTTGGTGAGTTTACCACAGCGCAACCTTCACAGATTGATTTTGAAAATGAACTTGCTTATGCACTTATAAAACATGACGCTATGAAAAAAGGAGTGCTTATTATAGAAGATGAAAGTCGCAATATTGGGCGTATTAACATACCTAAACCCATATTTGATAACCTACAAAAGGGTAAACTTATCCTCTTAGATACACCGATGTCTGAACGTGTCGATATTACCTTTGATGAATATGTTACTCAGGCTTTAAAAAACTATAAAAATGTCTATGGTTCAAAAGGGGTAGAACAGTGGTTTACCGATGCCCAACGTAATCTAATGCGTATTAAAAAACGTTTAGGTACAGAACGCTATACGAGTATAAATCAAGTCTTTTTAGAGGCATTCACGCTACAAAAAAGCTCAGGAGAACTAACCCAACACAAAGAGTGGATAGAGATGCTCCTGCGAGATTATTATGATCCTATGTATGACTACCAGATAGAAAAGCGTGAAATGCCCATCGTCTTTAAAGGAAGTGCCAGTGAGATTTTAGCTTGGTTAAATATTTAATATCTATGCATCCATAGTGACAATATCAACCAATTCTACACCATCACATTCTTTTTTCAAACGCTTACTTTTACGAGCATCTTCTTCAGCAAGTTCGAGTAGGTCAGCAAAGTCATTTTTACTTGCTGTAAACTCAAACACTTCTTTTTGTGTTCTAATGTAGATTGTATTTTCTTCTTTTGTAGAGAGTGAGAGGTTTCTTAGTCCTGTAGCAAACTCGCTCTTAATGGCTTTCATTACTTTTTCATTGCTCAGTAATGCGTTTAAGCTCACTTCTTTATTTACATCATTTCTACACATTACCGTGTAAGATACCTTTATCATACCATCCATCCTTGGCTCCTTTTTAGGGTGTTATAGTGTTATGATAGTCTATTTTATAAGATAAATGCAAAAATATGTCAAATTGACATATTTTTAGTTACTTATCTTATAAAGCTAGTAGTTAAATAAGCCCTAAGTCTGCCAATACTGTTTTAACTTTTGGTGAGATTTCACTAAGTTCTACCATGAGTGACTCCCATGCTTTGTCTTCTGCATACCATGCTTCTATGCGTTTAAAAGAATCACTTTTCTCTTCTTGACTTAAGGCATCTGTTTTATCTATATTCTCTTTAATGGTCTCTAAATGTTTTAAATTACTTTTACTCATATCGTTCTCCTAATATTGGTTAAAATCGCCATTGGCAATCTCTTTTTTAAGTTCATCTATCGCTTCTGCCATAACATTAATAATAAGCTCTGCAGACTTTCTGTCATCATTTTCTGGTATATCCCAGTCAAAGATTTTCATATTTGCTTTAAAAGCAAGGCGTACCTCTTTTTTTATTTCAGGTTTCATTTTTTTTATTTCTTGTTCTTGTGGTGTCATCTAGTTATCCTTTATAGTTAATGATAGCATTTGGCTGTTAATTAATAGTAAATAGCGTTATTTATTCATTTTTTCAAAATGTGCATATGTCCATGCACCAATACTTAATAAAATATAAAGTCCAACGATAAAAAGTAGTTGCTCTGGTTTGGTCTGAAATTCATAGTATAAGATAAAAATAGCACCTAAGCTTAGACCTAGAATAGCAATAAGCGTAAAGAGCGTAGAAGAGTTTGTCTTTTGTCTTATTTTAAAGTTGGCTACTGCCATGAGTAAGGAGACCAGTAAAAAGGTGATACTCCCAAATTCTAGTATAAGTTGTAAACCTCCTACTAAGATAAGTAGGGTAGCTGTAGCTGTCATGGCAATTATAGCATTGGTGGGTATATTGTGCTTTCGTAAGGTAAGTATAGGGGGTAAGTATCCATCATCTGCTATACGTGCCATTTGCCGTGATGAACCAAACATGGTGCCACTTATGGCTGAGCTTGTTGCTAGGATAGCCCCAATAATGACAAGATTTCGTCCTAACTCACCCATAATGTCTGCAGCACCAGAGGCGAGAGCATATTCTTTATTTTTCACTAAATCATCTATGGGAATAGCTAAAACTGCACCCATAGAGATGATGAAGTAGATAAGTGATACTAAAATGACAGCGGTATAGATGGCTCTAGGGATATTTTTGTCAGGATTTTCCATTTCATTGACAGCATTGACTACAAGTTGAAAGCCCTCATACGCTACAAAAGTAATGGATGCCACGATGAGAATACTCATCATACTACTTTGAGAGAAATCTGTTTTCAGTGTTTGTGTAAAAGTATGAAAATCTGTTTCACCAAAGTATATAAGTGCCAAAGAGATAATAAGTAAAATGAAAAGTTTTGCATAGACCATAATATCCTCAAGTTCCCCCATACCTTTAACACTCCAAAGGTTAATACCTGCGAATATCCAAATAATAGCAATGGCTACGATTTTTCGGATAACTTCATTGTTCGCAAACTCAAAACCACTAATGCCATAAGCAGAAAAAGTATAGGCATAGAGGGCAAGAGTGGAGATATAGCCAAAGATAGTGTACCAGCCTATGAGTGATGCTGCCATATGTGAACTAGGGTAGGTACGTTTAAAAAAGGCATAGGTTGCACCTTCGTCTTTATAGTATACACCTAGTTTGACATAAGAGTAAGCAGCAAAAAAAGCGATGATACCACCCAGAACGATAGCAAATGGCGCTAAAAAACCTACCATCGAAACAGAGATACCTAAAATGGTAAATATTCCACCACCTACCATACCGCCTACAGCAATGGCTACAAGTTCTTTAAATCCTAGACTTTTAGTATTATCCATGAATTATTTTTTCATTTTACATTTAAGACTTTCTGCTTTAATAAAATGTAACTTATTCAATATATGCTCCAGTTCAGCTATATTTTCCTTATATTGTTTTTCAAGTGCTTCTTTTTTCTTTTCTATCATTGTAATCTGTTTTTCAATATCTTCAGGTTTCGCATGACAATTTTTTGCAGCATCAGCTTCCTTTTCTAAAACCCAGTCCATTGCTTTTTTCATAAATTCTATCATTTAAATTCCTTCTAATTATATGTTTCTTTTTATTGTATCTGACGATCTTTGAATGGCCCATTATCTACTGATAGCCTTTGCCGCTTTCATGAGTACCATAGGGTTATGTATAGAGTCATAGATAGGTGTTACCCCTCTGTTTGCTTCAAAGAGTCCAAAGACTGCCATTTGTGCTGTACGTACAGAGTACTCAACAGTAAAGACACAGTCATCAGGTACTTCTGCAAACTGTCCTAAAAAGGCAAAGTTTGTAGCATTCTCTACCAGTACTTCTGGTCTATCACCTAGTGTACGAGGCATAAAGAGTGAGTCCACAAATGGCATAGCTACAGGGATACAGTTTACTTTTCCTGCTTCTGTTACAGGCTTCATAAGCTCTTGTATCTTGAGATGATAGTAGAGTTCTTCAAGCATTTCTGCACCTGTACACTCTGACATCTTTTTCTTCACAAAGTTACCTTCTCGGTCTGGGTAGAGTCCATAGCCCCAAAAGATTTTGACATCTTTAGGTTGGTTCGGAAAGTGTGGCTGTCTAGCAATGACGATGGACATAAACCAGTTAGAGTCAGTCATAGTTACAAGTCCACCCGTACCATCTACATTGCCTGAGAAGTTTTCCATATAGTCATGGAAAGTATCGTCTTTCATTGTAGCTGTAAATGAGTACCATTTTTGCAGGTCAATGTTGTCTGCAAATACACTAGGGTTACCAAATGCTTTGTCTTTTTTAGAAATGCTATCCCAGAGCATCCATGCTCCAGAACTTGCTTTGTCTTTAAGTACGGCAGCTTTGTCCCATGTACCGTTATCTGTACTCTCTGTAAGTGAACCGTTTGTCATAAAGACATAGTCATCTTTTCCAAGGGCTATCTCACTCTCTTTACCGCTATTGTCTACTATTTGAAGTACAGTAGCTGTCTTTTTATCTGCAGAGAGTTTAAAGTCTATGTCTACTACTTGGGTGTTCATGTCAAAGTGAACCCCTTTCTCTTCGAGATATCTTTGTGTAGGCAGGATGACAGAGTGATATTGGTTGTACTTCGTACGCATTACACCACCAAGCTGATGTAATCCATCTACAAGATGTATAAAGCGTTTCATGTATCGACGCATTTCTGCTAAAGAACTCCATTTCTGGAAAGCAAACATTGATGTCCAGATATACCAAAAGTTTGTCTCAAAGAATTCTGCTGAGAACCAATCTTCTATGCGTTGGTTACCCAGTGATTTTTCTGAAACAAAAGTAAGTTTGAGAAAGTCTGCTTGGTCACCAAGAGAGAGTCCGAAAGAGGAAACATCTAACTTCTTCCCATCTTTGAGTAAACGTGCCTGACCATGAGAGACAAATCGCTCGTTAAATTCAAAAGATTCATCTCTTACACTGACAGATGGGTCTTCATAAGAAGGAATGTTTGAGAGCAGATCCCAGTAACATTCATAGTGTTTCTCATGCATACGTCCACCACGTACCACAAAACCTTTTTCTGGGTCTCCTGCACCATCACAAGCACCACCTGCAATGTCGTCTTGCTCTAATATGTGTATGTTTTCAGCGACTACACCTGTATCTTTTATGAGATACACTGCAGCAGCTAACGAGGCAATACCTGAACCTATGAGATATATTTTTGAATTTTCTGGATTAGTACTTTTAACTCTTGACATGAAGACCCTTTAAAATGAAGTTATTTATTATACTTTTTTAATCTTAGCTCAGATGTTTATCAATAATAATTATACTATTAATAATTTTTAGTTATTATGCTAAAAATATTACTAAGGATTCTATGATGAAAAAAACAATAATAATTTCGACAATTTTAGCTTCACTTTTACTACTTAATGGGTGTAATAAGTCAACACCAGATATGAAAGATGAAACAGCTGTAAAGTATGTCAATAATCCAGCTATTCAAGCAAAAGGTATGAAGCAGATTAAAGGCTTAATCCATGGTGTAAAACCAGCACTTATGGTAACATTTAAAAAAGACAAGAGTGGGGTAGAAGGTACAGTGATGTGTTCTGAAGCAGCACAAGAGATGGGTAAAAACTATAACAAAACACTTCCAAAAGACTCTAAAGTAAGAAGAACGGCACTTAAATATAGAAACCCAAATAACAAACCTGATGCAACTGACATTGTTGTTATGAATAAACTTGTTGCAGACCATACATTTAAAAAGCCATTGGTTGTTGATATGGGAGACTCTTTCCGTGTCTATAAAGCACTCCCTACACATAAACCTTGTCTAGCATGTCATGGAGACAAAAGAAAAATGCCAGAAAGAATGAAAGAGATTATTGATGCTAAATACCCAGCAGATCTAGCTACAGACTTTAAAGAACATGACTTTAGAGGTGTCATTGTTTCTGAGATTAAAAAATAGTCATATTTAATAGAGTTGCGATATACTTTTTATATATTTATTAAAAGGAAAAACAGATGAAATATACAAAGGTATTATTACTTAGTTCAACATTGGCTAGTTTATTTATTTTTTCTGGTTGTGCTACACAAGCAGAAACTATGGTACAAGAGGGATATCCTTTAGCTTATGCACAAGGTTTTGATGATGGATGCCATAGTGGTAAAAAAGCAGGTGGTAGTCTATTTGACCAATTTAAAAAAGATGTTAATCGTTTTGGAAGTCATGGAAAATATACACAAGGTTGGTCAGACGGGTTTAGACAGTGTGAAAAAGAAGAAGAAGCTTTAGAGAGACAAGTTCGTATGAGTATGGAGCAACAACGTCTTAATGAAGAACGCAAACGTAATGATAAAATGGATACATATTATCTTGAGACAGAAGCCTTAAGAGGTGTAAATTATGATGCAAAGCTATTGAATAATTTAAAATAATATATTTGTTATATACCTATGTTGAGAAAGTGATTATTTCTTTTTCTAGTTTTACTTTTGACATAGGTTTTGCATAAAGAAACCCTTGTCCCAAATTACAGTGCGTATGAAGTAAAAACTTCTCTTGTTTCACTGACTCTATTCCTTTAACTATGATATCTATATCTAGCTGTTTTGCTATGAGCAGAAGTGTAGTGATAATAGTCTCATTGTCATTATTTACAGGTATACCTTTAATAAAAGGTTGATGATTAATAATCACTTTTTGTATAGGTAGCTGTTGAAGTGTCATTAAAGAAGAGTATCCCGTACCAAAATCTTCAATAGATATTTTACACCCTAATTCATGAATTTGTTTCAATTTTTTTATTGTTATTTGGTCATCTGTCATAATATATTTTTCTGTAATTTCAAATTCTATCCATGATGGATGGCATTTTGTTTCAATAAGTAAAGCTTCGATAGTAGGAATAAATATTTCATCTTCAAGTTGCTTACTTGTGAGATTAATGGATACCGTTTCTATATTTAACTTCTGTTTTTTCCAGTCGCATATATCTATCATCGATTGTTTTATTACCCATGTCCCAATTGCATTAAATTGTCCAGATATTTCAGCAATTTTTATAAAGTTATTGGGAGATATGATGCCTTTTTGGGGATGTACCCATCGTATGAGTGCTTCTACACCAATGATATGTTTTGTTTTTATATTAATTTGAGGTTGATAATGAAGTACAAACTCTTTATTCTTAAGTGCATGACGTAAATCATTTTCAATTAATAATTTTTCAAATGCTTGATAAGAAAAATCTTTTTTATAAAATTGATAGTTATTCTTCCCTGAGGCTTTAGCATGATACATAGCAGTATCGGCATAAGATAATAAGCTATCAGCACTGATAGTATCATCAGGTGATATAGCAATACCAATACTTGCAGAGATATAAAAATGTTTATTTTTTATTTTAATACTCGTTTTCAAGGCGTTAATGATTTTTTGTGCAATCATCCCAGCATCATAAGGAGATGATATGTCTTCAAGTAAGATAGTAAACTCATCTCCACCAATTCTAGCTACAGTATCTTCTTTCCTAATAAATTTCTGAAGTACAGTTGATACCTTTTGAAGTATTATATCTCCAGTATCATGTCCCATTGTATCATTGATTTTTTTAAAATGATCAAGGTCTATAAAAAGTATGGCATGGTATTGCTGTGTCGATTCTCGATGATTGAGTAAATGCTTTAACCTATTAATAAAAAGTGATTTATTTGCTAATCCTGTAAGATGATCATAATTGGCATAAGTTTGAAGTTCTATCTCTTTCTCTTTATGTTTTGTGATATCTCGTGCAATGCTTAAAACACCAATGAGCTCACCTTTACTATCTTTCATGGGCATTTTGATAGTTTCAAAGTAACCCTTATAACTGCCATCTATAGAATGGATTATCTCATCCTTCGAGTGATGCATATTTAGCTTAATAGCGAGTTTATCACTCTCTTGGGATAATTGTGCCAATTCTGCATCCATAAAGTCAAAATCTGTTTTACCAATAATATCAGATTCTTTTGTTCCATAAAAACGTTCAACTGTAGCATTACATGCTATATATTTTCCTTTTGGATCTTTCAGCCAAATAAGGTCAGGGATAAGATTCATAATTGTTTGGAGCATATTTTTTTGTGTAATCAATTTATCTTGAAGTATATCTACATCCTTTAGATTAATATCTATACAATACATTTCATAATGATTATTATCTAAATAAATCATAACATGTTGAGAAAGTACATGAACATCATTACCATCTTTATCCATTAAAATAACCTCAGATGAAGGTATGGGTATACCATTGTTAATCCAGTTATCAATAAGATTGCTCACATTACTTTTTATATTGTCTGGGATGATGAGTGATTCAAGTTTGTTGCCCATCGCTTCTTCTTTTGTATATCCATAAAGTAGTTCACTTCCTTTATTCCAATAGATAACGTTATGGTTTTCATTATATCCCTGAATAGAAATAGTGGTAGAACTATCCATAATATGTTCAAATATTTTCTTTTGATAGTTAAGTGAAGTTTTCATTTTAGAAACTTCTTTTTCTTTTTCTTTCTCTAATGTACAATCTTCATAAAATGCTGCTACAGTACCATCATCAAGTTTCACAACTTGATTTCGACGCCATCCGCTGATACGATCATCTTTATAAAAGTTTAGATCAAATAGTTCTGCTTTTCCACTTTTTTCAACCCGTAGGAGTACATCAAATAGTCCAAATTTTTTAACTGCGGGGAACATATCTGTAAGTTTTTTCCCAAGTAATGTATGACGTGAAATTTTTTCTGTTTTTTCTGCTAGTTTATTAAAGTCTTTAAATAAAAAGTCGTCACCATCTTTTTCATAAATAGCTACATTTATAGGAAGAGTATCAATGTCAAGTGTGTGTAAATGAAGCATGAAATAATCCCCCTATAGATTATATATTTTAATATCTCTTTCGATTGTAGCATACTTGTAGGCTTTTGTATATCCCATATCCGACAAAATATGTTTTTATGCTATAATTCCATCAAATTATAGTGTACATCGGTCATACATTTTAAAAATTTAAAACTTACTCAGCCTAAGACCGACAAAAAACATGGTAATAAGATACATGTAGGCTCGGTCAACAGGATAATTATGCAATTTACAGATTTAGGACTCAATGAGTCATTACTCAAAGCCGTCAAAGAACAAGGCTATACTACTCCCACACCTATACAAGCACAGGCTATACCAGTAGTTATAGAAGGTAGAGATGTACTCGCAGCTGCACAGACAGGTACAGGGAAAACAGCAGGGTTTACACTTCCACTTTTAGAGCGTCTTTCTCAGACTACACCACATATGAAAAAGAAGCAGATACGTGTACTCGTACTCACTCCTACACGTGAACTTGCAGCCCAAGTAGCAGATAGCATCAAGACGTATGGTAAATATATGCATTATAAGTCTATGGTTATTTTCGGTGGAGTGGGTATTAATCCTCAGATGGCTAACCTTAAAAAAGGTGTAGACATTGTCATAGCAACACCTGGTAGGCTACTAGACATTGCCAACCAAGGTGGTATAGACTTCTCAGCTGTTGAGTGTTTGGTACTAGATGAAGCAGATAGAATGCTCGATATGGGATTCATCAATGACATTAAAAAGCTTATGGCTCTTATGCCTAAGCAGAGACAAACATTACTCTTTTCTGCGACATTCTCTCGAGAGATAAAAGCACTGGCTTCTGGACTACTTAAAGACCCTGTACTTGTAGAAGTGGCACGTGAAAACTCTACCTCAGGACAGATAAGCCAAGCTGTTTACCCTGTAGACAAAGGGCGTAAACGTGAGTTACTTGCTCAGCTCATCAAAGCAGGGGATTGGAAACAAGTACTTGTCTTTACCCGTACCAAACATGGAGCAAACCGTTTATGCAAACAGCTAGAAGAGTTCTCTGGCATTAAAGCAGCTGCCATTCATGGTAACAAATCTCAAGGCGCACGTACTAAAGCACTTGCAGACTTCAAAGCAGGGAATGTACGTGTCCTCGTAGCCACAGATATCGCAGCACGTGGAATAGACATCGACCAGCTCCCACACGTGGTAAACTACGAACTTCCTAACGTACCAGAAGATTATGTACACCGTATAGGACGTACAGGACGTGCAGGTATGAATGGTGAAGCAGTGTCACTTGTATGTATAGATGAACATGAACTTTTAAGAGCCATAGAGAGATTTACGAAATCAAGCATCAAAAAAGTAGATATAGAAGCGTTTAAACCAGACCCAAGCATAGAAGCAGAGCCTATCCAAAACGGAAGAGGTGGTGGTCAAAAGCGTGGAGGTGGACAACGTAATGGTAACCGTAATGGAAATGGAAACAATAGTCGTAATAATAGTAGAAACAAGAAACCTGCTAAAAAGAAGTCAACTACCCCTTCAACAAGCTCAGGTAACGACCGTTCGACAGGCTCACGAAACGAAGAAAACAAGACACAAAACAGCAGAAAAAAAAGAGCTAAAAACCCTCATGCAGAGAAGATAGGAAGCAACCTACAAGCTAAGCTTGATAAACTAGATAAAAAAGAAAACAGAAGGAAATAACAATGAAAAAAATATTTAAACTCACAGACCCTAAAAAACATGAAGACAGAGTACTTGAAGCAGTAAAAAATGACATACGTAAGTACGTTAAACGTGAAAAAAAGAAAGCATTAGCAGATAAAGCTGGAACATATTGGGATTTTGACTGTAAAGTAGGTGCTACTTCAGTCGATGCAGAAGTAGTAAGCTATGAAGAGCTTATTAAAGCACTAGATGTAGTTAAAGCTACAGGAGCGACAGAAGTATATATAGAAGTGATGGCAAAAGTAGTACCTAAACCTCTTAAAGTAGAGACCCCTATCGAAGATGAAGAGGTTTAATTTATAACCTCTAAGATTTCTTTTTTAGCTTATTTGTATATGCTTCACTAAGCGAAAGCATAAGCTTTAAGTCCGCCGGACTTGTAGCATACTGACATGCTGTCTCTTCAGATATCTTACCTTTAAGTGTTAACTCAAAGAGTGATTGGTTAAAGGTCATTGATCCAAAACTGTTTCCCTCTTTTTCTAACACATCAGTGATTTCATTATCACGTTTACTACGTATGAGTTCTTGGACGAGAGGACTCTTGAACATCATCTCTACAGCAGGTAGCATGTTGTTGTTTAGACCTTTTATAAGACGTTGTGAAACTATGGCTTCCAGTGTTGTAGCAAGTGTTGCACGTACACGATTTTGCTCTTCCGAAGGAAATATGGAAATCATACGGTCTATGGTTTCTTTGGCATCAAGTGTGTGTACAGTAGAAAAAACCAAATGTCCTGTATTTACTGCTTGCAAAATACTTTCAGCAGTATCTAAATCACGTATTTCACCTACTACTATAACATCAGGGTCTTCCCTTAAAGCCGCGCGTAACGCAGAAGAAAAACTCTTGGTGTGTTGCCCAATTTCACGTTGTTCAATGATAGATTTATCATCATTATAGATATACTCTATAGGATCTTCAATGGTTATAATATGTTTACGTGAATTTTTATTTATCTCATCAATAACAGAAGCAAGCAGGGTGGATTTACCACTTCCTGTGGTACCTGTGACAAGTACTAAACCACGTTCCAACTTTGAAAGTTTATGAAGTTGTGTTGGTAAGTTAAGTTCTTCTATGGTCTTAATCTCTTGAGGTATAAGACGAAAGTTAAGGGCATATCCTGCATAATGCATATATATATTTACTCGGAAACGATATTCATTACTAAAGCTATAGGTACCATCGAACTCTTGTATATCTTTAAAAGTATGATATCTATCTCCCATAAGTGATTTAATTAACCCTTCAATAGTATGCTCTGGTATAGGTGCTTTATTGAGAGGAAGTATAGAACCTTTTATTCTTGCACGAACAAGTGCATTACTTTTGACATGTAAGTCTGTTCCATGATGTTTGATTAAAATAGCAAGCCAGCTATTAAGCTCATTAAGTATATTTTGTGTTTGTATTGACATTTTTTTCCTAATATTCTTTTTCCTAAAAATATATTGTACACTTTTATAGTATAAACGTACGTTGAAGAGTGAGTTAGATATATTCGATATTGATAAAAGAGAGTAAGAATAGGGTAATAATTCTTTGTTAAAATAGCATTTAAAAAAGAGTCGAAAATGAAAAAATTTACTTTATTATTGTTGTCTATAGCTTTAACAATGGTATTCTCTTCTTGTTCAAAGACATGGTCTGGTGTAAAACAAGATACAAATAAAGTCTGGAAAGACAGTAAAAAAGTAGTTCATAATGCTACAGCCTAATAAAGAGAGATATCCATAGTACTTAAGTCACTTTTCTAGCCATAATAAACTACAGAGTCTGAAAAAGAACATTCTGAGTTTTGGCAGGTCTTCCCTTCGACAAGCTCAGAAACCTTATAATATTAGTTGACTGAGCTTGTCGAAGTTAAAATATGTCAATTTGCAATATTTTTACTTCCTAAGATATATTTCTAATACAATACTTCTATATAGTTTAGGGAGTATAGTATGGATGCATTGCTAGTACAAGGTGAGATTAGTTCTAAGATTTTAACGTTACGTGGTCAGCAGGTAATGCTGGATAGGGATATAGCAGCGTTGTATGGGGTAGAAACAAGAAGACTAAACGAACAGGTAAAAAGAAATATCGAGAGATTTCCTGATGATTTCATGTTTCAGCTTTCAGAAAATGAGTATAAAAACTTGATGTCGCAATTTGCGACATCAAGTTCAGAACATGGTGGTGTCCGTAAAATGCCTTATGTTTTTACCGAAGAAGCCCCTTCGACAAGCTCAGGGACCGACTTGGTTACTGAGGTCTAATATGGCATATACATATATACTGAAATGTTCAGATAGTAGTTATTATACGGGTAGTACAAGAAATCTAGACCAGAGGTTGTGGCAGCATCAGAATGGTCAAGGTGCAAATCATACTAAGGTTAGATTGCCTGTAGAATTGATGTATTCAGAGTATTATGAAAGAGTTGATGAAGCATTTGCTCGTGAAAAACAGATACAAAAGTGGAGCAGAAAAAAGAAAGAAGCTTTAATAAACGGTGATATAGATACCTTACGGTGCCTGAGCTTGTCGAAGGCTGAACTATGACAGCACTTCGAGACCTCCATAAACATGACAAACCCAGAGAAAAGCTTGTAGCTAAAGGGGTAGAAGCCCTTAAAAATGAAGAACTATTAGCCATACTTTTAGGCTCTGGCATACAGGGAAAAGATGTACGTAAGTTGGCGAAAGAGATAGTCTCACTTATGGATAGACACTTCGACAAGCTCAGTGACCGACTTACTTTGGAGAAGTTATGTGATATCCATGGTTTAGGCATAGCCAAAGCCTCACAGATACTTGCCTCCATAGAACTCTCCAAACGCTACCTCATACGCTCAAACAAACGCATCACCGATGCAGCAGATGTCTATGAAGAGCTCAAATCTTTCAGTACCAAATCTCAAGAACATTTCCTCACTATCACCCTCGATGGTGCTTCACACATCATCAACACACGTACT
>Ga0256827_10001756_pt1 | contig 13983 bp, 16 predicted proteins | sample CV84metaG_FD_185977 | JGI IMG/M metagenome (GOLD analysis project Ga0256827, IMG submission 185977) | Hydrothermal vent microbial communities from East Pacific Rise, Pacific Ocean - CV84 | ecosystem: Environmental > Aquatic > Marine > Hydrothermal vents | place: Pacific Ocean: East Pacific Rise... | reverse complement strand
ATCCCTTATGAGGCAAATCTTTTAATACTCAATATGATGGCATATGTCATCATAGATGAAGAGTTATATGATGAGAGTTTTATCGATAATCGTACGAAAGATTTTGATGCGTTTAAGCAGAAGATATTGAACGATCCGTATGCCAATCCTAAGTTTATCGAGAAGATAGAGGGGTATGAATATTTGGCAAAAATGTTACCCAATATAGCTAGAGAGTATGCCTTTAAAAAGTCTATGATCTTTTGGGGGCTTGGTGTGACTGAGCATCTTGATGGCTCCTATGCCGTCATGGCGATGACACATTTGGCACTCATGACAGGGAACATCGGTAAGGTGGGTGCAGGACTCATGCCGCTTCGTGGACAGAACAATGTACAAGGAGCCTGTGACATGGGCTGTTTGCCTTACTATGCTCCTGACTATGCAGAGCCTAAAGAGGTGGGGCTTATGACACCACAACTCATAGATGCTATGCAAAATGGGCAAATAAAAGCACTGCTCAATATGGGGGAAGATATTTTGCATATCCATCCCAATGTGAACAAAAGTGAAAAGGCATTTGATAATTTGGAATTTTTGATGTCTCAAGAACTCTTTATGACTGAAGTTGCAAAAAAAGCAGACATTGTCATAGGGGTAAAGTCTGCGTATGAAAAAACAGGAGTTTATGTCAATGCTATGAGACGACTACACCTTTCGCAGCCTTTGGTAAAAAATGATCTTCCTGATGATTGGGAAGTTTTGGTAAAGATGGCTCAGAAATTAGGTGATGGCGAAAACTTCAACTTTAAAACTTCTGAAGATGTATGGAATGAAGTACGAAAGGTAGCCCCTGTAAGATTTTCGGGAGCCGCTTACTATAGACTGGAGAGACATAGAAAAAGAGGAATGCAGTGGCCTATCTACTTAGAAGACACTCCTGTTCTTCACCTGCTTGATTTCCGTACAGAAGATGGGCTTGGCAATTATGTCTATAAGCAGTATGAGCCTAGAGGAATGATACAGGAGATACTTGATAAAGAGTTTTTTGATGATTCACTCAATGGGTACTATTTGACCACAGGAAGAACACTCGCTCAGTACAACAACTCCGCCCAGAGTAATCAAAGTCCAAAGCTCAACAAAAACTATAGTGAAGATGTTTTGTTGGTACATCCAGAAGAGGAAGAGAAGTTTGGAGAGAGGGTAATCCTTAGAAGTGAATATGGAGAGAGTGAAGCGTTAAAGGTAAAATATACAGACAAGGTCAAACCTAAAACACTTTTTGTTACCTTCCACCATGCCAAAAGTCGCATCAATGCTCTTTTTGGAGATGAAGCAGATGAACTCATTATGACAGCACGGTTCAAGTCTGTCAAAGTGGATATGATCCCTGTAGGGGATGAAGTAGCTTGTGGGTAGGTTCTAAGGTCGTAAATTGCGACCTTAGAACTTTTTTAATCAAAAATATGACAATTTGACATATTTTTATCCATCAATTTTTTATTATGCCATACTACTCACAACAAACTTGAAGTCGCAAATTGCGACATCAAGATAGCAGGAGTAGATATGAATGAACTAACCATCCCTATACATCATAAAATATACACATTACGTGGTAAGCAGATAATGTTAGATAGTGATTTGGCAGCATTGTATGAAGTGGAAACAAAAGTTTTTAACCAAGCAGTAAAAAGAAATAGTGAGAGATTTCCTGAAGATTTTATGTTTCAGTTAACAGAAAAAGAGTATGAATCTCTAAGGTCACAATTTGTGACCTTAGAGATAGGGCGTGGAAAACATAGAAAATACATGCCCTATGCCTTCACAGAAAATGGTGTCTATATGCTCTCAGCCGTCCTTAAAAGTAAGGTGGCTGCAGATGTAAGTATAGAGATAATGCGTACGTTTACAAAACTACGAGAGTTTACACTACACTATAATGCTTTAGGTAAAAAGCTTTTGGAGCTTGAATGCAAGAATGACAAGCAGTTCAAAGAGGTTTTTAGCATTTTAGATGTTCTTGTCAACGAGACAAAAAAGACCGATGAAAAAGTGATGGGGTTCATTAAAAATGCGTGAACTCCCTAAACTTTTTGGTGACAAAAGTGAAAATCTAGCTACGATGTTTTTGGAGCAAGAGGGCTTTGTGATCTTGGAACGTAACTACTTCGCACGAAAATTAGGGGAGATAGATATCATCGCTCAAAAAGATGAAGTGCTTCATTTCATAGAGGTAAAAAGTGGAAGGCTGGACTCTTTTGACCCTGTCTATAATCTTACCCCTGCCAAACTCAGAAAAGTGGTCAACTCTGCACACTACTACATGAAAGTAAAGCAGTTAGACCTCTCTTTTAGTGTTGATGCACTGATTATTCGTGGGGATGAGGTGGAGTTCATAGAGAATGTTACGCTATAATCCTTTATAATGATATTTTAAAGGCATACGTATGAAACTTACTCAAGAACAGTTAGAAACATTTCATAAAAATGGTTTCTTAGTCTTAAGAGATTTTGCCAAGCAAGAGAAATGCGAAGCTATTTTAGATGTGGCAAAAGTACATCTGAAACACAAAATAGAGCCTATAGAGACAGAAGTAGGGTATGATGAAAAATCAAAAGCATTTCGTACAGATGTCACTGACTACAGCCAAGAAGAGCATGGAGTTACGGTACGACGGTTAAGACAAGTCTATAGTAGAGATATTCTTTTTAAAGCATGGATGGAAGATGAAAAAATTCGTCCTATTTTGCAACAAATACTAGATGACCAAGTAGTGATAACCACAGCACACCATAACTCGATCATGACAAAAATGCCTCATGAGAGTACCCAAACAAGATGGCACCAAGACAGACGATATTGGTCTTTTTCAGATGACAATTTGGTGAGTGTATGGCTTGCTCTTGATGAAGAGTATACAAAAAATGGTGTCTTGGAGTTTATCCCTGGGAGTCATAAGATGCAGTTTGATGAAAAACAGTTTGATGAAAAAGAGTATTTTTCAGAGACTTTTGAAGCAAATCAAGAGATTATTGCTAAAAAAGTATCAACACAATTGCATAGAGGTGATGTAGTTATTTTTCATTCACTTCTATTACATAGAGCAGATAAAAATAGTACAGATAGAGCTAAAATCTCTTTTGTATATACGGTTAAAGGATTAAAAACAGAAGCAATTTTGGAGACAAGATCTTCAAAATTTTCAGAAATACCTCTGGAGATAATCTAAGTAAGAGTAATTTTGTCCTAATAATACACAGTTTATACACATTTGCACTCTATTATCATCAAAGAGTTTGAGTATCTTATAACTCATTAATGAAAATAAGATATAATTTTCTAAATAAAATTTAAAGGACTTAAATATGGCAAAATATGTAGAATTAACAGCAGAAAACTTTGAAGCGACAGTAAAAGAGGGTGTAACAATGGTAGACTTTTGGGCTCCATGGTGTGGACCTTGTAGAATGATTGCTCCAGTAGTTGAAGAGCTAGCAGTAGACTTTGACGGAAAAGCAACAATTGCTAAAGTAAATACAGATGAGCAACAAGAGTTAGCAGTAAAATATGGTATCAGATCTATTCCAGCGATCCTTTTCTTTAAAGATGGTGAAGTGGTAGACCAAATGGTAGGTGCAGCTTCTAAAGATGCATTTGCAGAAAAAATCAACGCACAACTGTAAGCTATACAAAGTTGGGAAGATTCTCTTCCCGCTCTCTTTCCCTATAAAACTTCTTCTTAAAAATTATTAACCAAGTATTTAAAGTGTATAATTTCAATAACTATTTGTTTAACAATTTTAAGGATTTAAAATGCTAGATTGTGCAATCATCGGTGGTGGACCAGCAGGTTTGACAGCTGGACTTTATACAACACGTGGTGGGCTTCAAAATGTGACTATGTTTGAGATGGGATTGCCAGGTGGACAGATCATGCAGAGTTCTGAGATTGAAAACTACCCTGGGTTTTTTGAGCACGATAAAACAGGTATGGACTTCATGGACAGTTGGCAGAAACAGTGTTTTGCTTTTGGACTCAAGCATGAGATGAAAAAAGTGGATCGTGTAGAAAAAATGGGTAAATATTTTACCATTATATTAGAAGGTGGAGAGCAGGTAGAGGCTAAAACGGCTATTGTCTGTACTGGGTCTGTACCTAAACGTGCAGGTTTTAAAGGAGAAGATGAATTCTTTGGAAAAGGGGTCAGTACCTGTGCAACCTGTGATGGATTTTTCTATAAAGACAAACCTGTAACAGTATTAGGTGGTGGTGATACAGCACTCGAAGAGGCATTGTATCTCTCCAATATTTGTTCAGATGTTTATGTAGTTCATAGAAGAGATGAGTTCAGAGCAGCACCTCCTACTTTAGAAAGAATAAAGAAAAAAACGAATATTCATCTTGTGACCAACTCTGTCATTGAAGAGGCATATGGTGATGCTATGGGACTTCAAGGGGTAAAGATCAAAAACAAAGAGGGTAGTATTACGGACATGGCAAATACGGGACTTTTTGTATTTGTGGGACACGATGTACGAAATGAAGTACTACAAGATAAAAATGGTACGTTTATCTGTAAAATGAATGATTGGGGTCAGGTAATTGTTGATCTAAGTATGCATACCTCTGTTGAAGGGCTTTTTGCAGCAGGAGATATGCGCATAGAAGCACCAAAACAGGTAGTTTCTGCAGCGGGTGATGGTGCCATTGCAGCGCTGCAAGTGATTTCAACTATTCAAGAACAAGCATAAAAGGGAGTGAAAATGGTAAAAGTCGGTATTGTAGGCAGTACAGGAAGAATGGGAGAACATCTTATTAAAAATATACTTGAAGATGAAGTGTTAGCACTTAGTGGACTTCATATTTTTGATGAATTGAAAATAAGTGTACCAGATGATGTGCTTGTGACAAACAGTATGAGTGTATTGCTTGAAGTATGTGATGTGGTGGTTGATTTTTCTGCACCAGTTGCTACGCAGGAACTTTGTGAAGAGGCACTTAAAAATCCTACTGCATTGGTGATTGCAACGACTGGATTTACGGCACATCAACAAAATCTTTTAACTGAAGCTTCTAAAGAGATGCCTGTTCTTTATGCATCAAATATGTCAGCAGGCATAGCCTTGCTTAAACAACTGGTGGAGCAAGTAGCTGCAACACTGACGGACTTTGATATTGAGATCGTTGAGCAGCACCATAGACATAAGGTAGATGCACCAAGTGGTACAGCACTGACTTTAGGTGAGTTTGCAGCTAAAGGACGTGGTTTGGATTTAGATGCAGTACGTATCTCAGGAAGAGATGGTCAGATAGGGGCAAGAAGTAAAGATGAAATAGCGGTGATGGCACTACGTGGTGGTGATATAGTAGGGCGTCATACGATTGGTTTTTACAATGATGGAGAGTTTTTAGAACTGAACCATACAGCAACCAGTAGAGAGACATTTTCAAAAGGTGCTATTCGTGCAGCGAAATGGCTTGTAAATCAAGAGAGTGGACTCTACTCTATTAATGATTGCCTTGGAATATGAAATGAGGAATGAGGAATTAGGAATGAAGAATGAAGGAGTTTTATTATGTGTGCAATTGTAGGTGTATTTGGGGCTAAAAAGGCTTCTACTGTAGCGTATTACTCTCTTTTTTCCATGCAACATAGAGGACAAGAGGCAACAGGGATATCTGTAGCCAATGGGAAACGTATCTCTGTCTATAAAAAGCGTGGTATGGTAGCAGATGTTTTTTCTCAAACTACACTTGATAGTTTAGAGGGTGGATGTGCAGTGGGACATAACCGTTACTCTACTGCTGGAAGTGAATCACAAGGGGATGCACAACCTGTTTTTGCTAAATATAAATTAGGTGAGATATCTGTAGTTCATAATGGAAATCTTATCAATAAGCATGAAGTGAGAAATGACCTTATTGATAGAGGTGCGATTTTTCAAACAGATATGGATACAGAGAATATTATCCATCTTATAGCAAAATCTCAAAAGGCTTCATTGGTAGATCGTATTAAAGATATGCTTACTAAGATAGAAGGTGCGTATTGTTTAGCGATCCAGAGTCGTTCAAAAATGTTTGTAATTCGTGATCGTTTTGGTATTCGTCCTTTAAGTCTTGGAAAATTAAAAGATGGTGGTTGGATCGTAGCAAGTGAAACGTGTGCATTTGACTTGGTTGGAGCAGAATTTGTACGTGATGTAGAACCGGGTGAGATGCTTACGTTTGAAGAGGACAAAGAGCCTATGAGTGAACAGATATTTGAACCTGACTATCATCCATGTGCTTTTGAATATATCTATTTTGCACGACCTGATTCTATCATCGATGGTAAAAATGTGTATGAAATGCGTTTGAAGATGGGAAAAAGATTGGCCAAAGAGACACCAGCTGAAATCGATCTGGTACTTCCTGTACCTGACAGTGGTGTGGCAGCAGCACGTGGATATGCTGATGGACTTGGTGTACCTTTTGAGATGGGAATCGTAAGAAACCACTATGTAGGACGTACATTTATTGAGCCTACACAAGAGATACGTGACTTAAAAGTAAAGATGAAACTCTCTCCGGTAAAACATTTAATTGAGGGTAAACGTGTTGCAATTATCGATGATTCATTGGTGCGTGGTACAACTTCTAAGCAGATTGTACGTATGCTTAAAGAGGCAGGAGCCAAAGAGGTACATATGCGTATTGCTGCTCCTGAGATCAAATACCCTTGTCGTTATGGGATTGATACACCTACCAAAGCAGAGTTGATCTCTACCAAATTCTCTCCAGAGGAGATAGCAAACAATATGGGTGCAGATTCACTTGGATTCCTCTCCATTGAAGGACTTAAAGAGTCATTAGGGCTTGATAGAACTTATTCATTGGTAAGTTTTAATGGGGAGTATTTTGCTGGTGGAAATGCAGATAGCCCTGGGTGTGGAGATTGTTAAATTGTTGCCCTAAAAAATCACAAAAATTTATATTTGAAAGTTTAAGTTGAGATATATTTTATTCTTTCCTACTATTTTGCAACATCTTTACCTAAGATAAGAAATATAGTTCATATTTAAGTATAAAACTTGTAATATAAGAAATATAATTCATATTTTGGAGATACTTTGACTTTAGAAACACTTGGACTTGAAATCAAAAAACTAAGAAAAGAGAAGAAGTGGTCTCAGCAAGATTTAGAAACATACTCAAATATTACCAAAAGAACTATCTCTAAGATAGAGAACGGTTTTGTAGATGAAGTGGGTATAAAAAAAGTTGAGACCCTGCTCAACCTTTTGGGTTTAGAGTTTTCCTTGCGTCCTAAAGATAGACCCAAAACGCTAGAGGAGCTGCAAGATGAAAGACAATAGTTTACGTGTATTTGTCAATGCAAAAGAGACAGGAAAATTAACTAGAGAAGATACACAGTACATCTTTAACTACGATGAAAAAGCTGAGGATGTGGTAAGTTTGACTATGCCTATACGTTCTCAAAGCTGGACACATAAAGAGCTTCATCCTATTTTTCAGATGAATATGCCTGAAGGTGCATTGAAAGAAGCTATAAAAAATATTTTTTCTAAAATAGAAAAAATGGATGATATGGGTTTTTTAAAGATAGTGGGTCCACATGTTTTGGGTCGTGTAAAATTTGGGAATAGTCATAAAAATGATGAGGCTTTAAGCCTTGAAGAGATACTAAACTCTCCTACCGAAAACCTTTTTGAAGAGCTGATGGAACGCTTTGCCATACGTTCTGGTGTCTCTGGAGTACAGCCAAAGTTGCTACTTTCAGCCCAGAACAAAACTACGATGAAATTTGAACACTACATTGTCAAGTCTTGGACAGATGAGTATCCACAACTTGCACTTAACGAGTATTTTTGTATGAGAGCTATAAAAAATGCGAAGCTAGAAACCCCTGAGTTTTATATGAGTCAAGATAAGTTACTTTTTGTAATGAAACGCTTTGATGTAAAAGATGATGGCACATATCTTGGTTTTGAAGATATGTGTGTTCTTACAGCACGTAATACAGAAGAGAAGTATGATGGAAGCTATGAAGAATTAGCTAGACTCATTAAAGATATTATCCCTCCTCAAAATAGAAGAGAAGCTTTACATACACTAGTAAAAGCAATGATAATGAACCATTTTTTACGTAATGGAGATGGACATCTCAAAAACTATGGGGTTCTCTATGACCACGACTATGAAGATGCAAATTTAGCACCTATCTATGATGTTATAACAACAACGATGTATATCAAAAAAGATATACCCGCATTATATCTAGGAGCTAATAAGCTCTGGTGGAAGGAAAAATCTTATAAAAATTTTGCAAAAAGTAGTTGCGGTTTATCTCTAAAAGAGTATGATGAGATTGTGTCTGCTTGTGTATCTGCTATAGCCATAACTAAACAAGAGATAGATCACTTTAAGTGTGAGTCTAAAGAGGTATCAGATTTTTTAGAAGATTTGAAAATGTGTTGGCTTGATACATTTTAGAAAATTGATTATTTCTTCCGACTCTCTTTTTCTGTAATCCCAGACATTCCAAATCTACGTCCAAGTTCTTGCTTGACGCGATCAGGAGATATATCTCTATATCCTAGACCTACAAGAGTATGATAGAGTAGATCAGCACTCTCATAGATGACTTGTTCATCACTCTCTTCATTGATGGCAACACATACTTCATCTGCCTCTTCACGGATTTTAGAGAGCATAAGATCTTTATCATCAAGTAGTTTTTTTGTCCATGAGTTTTGATCTCCTGAGGCATTTTTTCGTTCAAGTATCGTGTGGTAAAGCGTATCAACCACACCATAGATGGCATCAGTATCTACCTCTTTATCTAAGATCACTTTATCTTGTATGACGGAGGTAAAGAAACAGCTTTTTCTACCTGTATGACAAGCAACACCATTTTGTTTGATTTTGAGTATGACAGTGTCTGCATCACAGTCAAGTAGTACATCTTTGACTTCTTGCGTATGGTTAGAACTTTCACCTTTTTTCCAAATACGCTGTTTGCTTCTACTGAAGTAGTGTGCAAATCCTGTTTCTAAAGTAAGATTGTAAGCTTCTTCATTCATATAGGCCAGCATGAGGACTTCATTGGTCTCTGAGTCTTGTGCGATAGCAGGGATAAGGGGGTTTTTGTTCCAGTCTATATTCATAATTATTTCTCCGATGTAGGGTGTTGTGTCCTCACAACACCGTTAAATTATTGAGGTTCTAATTGGTGTTGTCAGGGACAACACCCTACGGGACTATTGTTGACCCATAATACGTTCTTGTCTACCTTTTGCATCTACCCAAATGTTAGGTACTGCTCCACCAGGCGTAAGGAAGATTTGTGCATCCTTGTTTACTCTAAGGGCATCATTGAACATTGCTTGTGTTTTTATCTGTTCTAGTTGAATAAGTGCAGGGGTAAGAGAGTCTGAAATAAGCCTATTTGCTTTAGCTTGTTCTTGTGCCTCAATACGGATCTTGTCGGCTTCACCTTGTGCTTCGATACGATTTTTCTCTGCTACACCACGTGCAATTTCAGCTGCCTTTTGTGCATGTTGTTTTGCTTTCTCTTTCTCTTGCTCTGCTATAGTTACATCTTGTTTTGCCGCTTGTACTTCTTCTATTTTCTCTTTAATTTTTGGAGGAAGAACAATATTTCTAAGCTCTACAGATGAAAGTACTACAGGTTGATGCTCTAAAGCATCAACTTTTTCTGTTACTTTTGTTTGGATGGCTGAAGCTATTTCATTTCTCATCTCTGGGAGTTGCTCTGCGGTGTATTGACCTACGACATCACGTACCACTTCTCTTACTTTGGAGTTGATAATTTTCTCTTCCCAGCTTGCACCCCATTTTTCTATAGTTGCAGGAGCTGATTCTGGTTTTAGGCTGTATTGTACGGCAAGGTCTATGTTGACCGTAAGTCCACGCTTATCTAGTACAGGGATAGCTCTATTACGTCTTAGCCCACCTTCAAAATTTTTATACCCATCACCAAGTTCTCTACCCATATCATTAGAGTAGGTGATGAGTCTAATACGTGTATTGACGGGGATGATTTTTTGAAGTACAGGAATATAAAAGTGAAGTCCTGCTTTTAGTGGGGTTTGTTCAAATTTACCAGTGGTTACCTTGATCCCCACTTCACCAGAATTGATAATGGTAAAGGGCTTAAATACAAAAAATGCAAAAGCGATAGCTACTGCAATGATGATCCATGAAGGTAGACCTTTTGGCATATTGGCAAGTGGATTTTCAAAGTTATTTCCCCCACTCATATTGTTATTTGAGTTGTTGCTAGGTTTCTTTTTTTTAAAATAGTCGTTCATATCTGCTGGCATAAAAGCTCCTTAGTTGATATATGTTAAATGTTGGATGTAATCAGGATTTTTTCCTGCAACCACATCAAAATATGCTGTTTGTAATTTTTCTGTGATGACTCCACGAGAACCACTGCCTATAATACGTGCATCAACTTCACGAACAGGTGTTACTTCTGCTGCTGTTCCTGTAAGGAAACACTCATCACAAATATAGATCTCTTCTCGGCTGATACGACGACGTACAACTTCAATCCCCATATCTGTTGCAAGGTCAATAATAGTTGCTTGTGTAATAGACTCTAGTGTATTATCTGATGGTGGAGAGATAAGTTTTCCCTCTCTTACCATGAAGAAACATGCACCAGATGCTTCTGCAATATAGCCTTGATCATCACGTAAAAGTGCTTCATCGTACCCAGCTTCAACAGCTTCAAATTTAGCCATTTGAGAGTTTAGATAGTTTGCAACTGCTTTGGCTTTACCCATACTGGATGTATTGGGTGTTCTAGTCATAGATGATATTTTAAGTCTAATCCCTTTTCTGAGACCCTCTTCACCCAAATATGCACCCCACTCCCATGCAGAGATAGAAACCTGTACAGGTGCATCTTTATGATATAAGCCCATAACACCATACCCAAGATATACAAGTGGTCTAATGTATGCACCATTAAAAAGTTCATTCTCTTGTAAAAGTTTTATTTGTGCATTATTGAGTTCTTCAAGTGTAAAAGGTACATCCATTAGAGTCATTTTCGAAGAGTTTAGAAGTCTTTGTGTGTGCTCTTTGAGTTTAAAAATAGCACATCTTCCATCGACCGTTTTGTAGGCTTTTGTTCCTTCTATAGCACCATTTCCATAGTGCAGTGTATGAGTGAGAACGTGTACTTTAGCATCATCCCAAGGGGTAAGTTCGCCATCCATCCAAATATATTTTGCTTTATCCATTTTTTTGCTCCAAAACATGCAGTAGGCATGTTAAAATTAATGGATTATTTTAGCTAAATTGTTGTTAATAGTCGGTTATGCAAATTTAAGGAATAATCCTATCATGAGAGAGAGCATCATAGTAAAAAGAATTTGAAGTATGCTATAGGTTTTTTCAGAGAAGCTAGTTTTCGATTTTAGCCACTCCACTATTTTCATGGCAGGGAATGCCATAAATACTAGCATAACAACTGAAAAAACAAGGGTTAAAATAAGATTAAGCATTGTTATATACCATAGTAACGATGTGTAAATTCACGCTCTTCTTTGGTTTGAAGAGGAAGCATAAAGAGTTGCGAGCCGTTATTGTCAACAATAATAAGCTGATCCTCTTTTATAGTTAAATGTTTTTTCCCCCATTTGCGTTCAAGTCGTTCAAACTCTTTAAAGAGTGTCATATTGTTTGGTTTTTCTTTAAATTTAGGATCTTCTTTGTTCATGATCTGTAGCCCGCCAAAACGTTTATCCAAATAATATGGGCTGTATTTTTGTACAGTTTTATAAATACGCTCATTTTTGCTACTTGGTTTACTTTGAAGAAATGCATTCAGACCAAAGAGTAGGAAGCCTAAAACAAGTGCAATGGGTAGATATTTTCTGAAAGAGGTCATGGTCTAACCTTTATAAAAATTTTAGATAGTATAGAACTTTTTGACTAAAAGTCGCTTGATGAGTATCAATCTGTCTCTAAATAAAGTGTGATACTATTATTCTATTAAAATATGAGGTAAACAGATGAAGAACTTTTTCTTTTTAGAGGGTGCATATCTAATTTTGGGCGGTATCATACTACTTATAACACTTTTTGTAGGTACCAGACCCTTTATGTCAAAAGGTGCGGCAAAACGAGGCTTAATATGGGTATCTTTAGTACTTGCTATTTTTATAGGTGCACATTACTTAATGACTATTAGTAGAATGGAAGAGGTAAAAACAGCATTTAAAAAAGATTTACCTATTATTTGTGAGAGTAGAATGCAACGAAAAGTAGCACAGACTGTAAATATTCAAAAATCCAAAGAGTGGTCTCTAGAGGGAGATAATTTTGTCTCTCCAAACTATTCTAGACCTTTCTTCTCTGCAAGATGTGTCGTAAAATAGGGGATCGTGATACATCTATAACATATACCCCTAAATATAGAAAGTATATGTACTTCTTCACTTCTTCAAGATAATTTATGATTTTTATCTACTTTCTTGATATATGTCAATCCTATGGCTTTTTGAAACTGTCATAATACCTCTATGCTCTAAGGTTTTGATCCTTTCAGTAAATAGATAACTAAACAGGAGCCATTGATGGAACCGTTGATAATTCGTCCAGAGATAGCGTTAGATCAATTCTTACCTATCTTTATAGAGTCAACATTGGTACTTGTTTTTGGGGTTGCTTATGCTGCAGTCATAACACTCTCAAAAATGGGATACTTTTCTAAAAAATGGATGCCTGTAGGGTATCTGTTTTGGGCATTACAAACTTACTTTTTGTATGATTTTTCTGTACTTATCCAAAGTAATCACTTTACGTTAAAAGTAATGATGGTTACGATGGTAGCTTATCTTTTTGTTCCGCATCTTTATTTTTATTTAATTAGTGCAGGAGATGCTAGATATGAAGATACAGAAGAGATCATACAAAATACAAAATTAAAGGAGGAAACACATGGCTAATGAAAATGTTTCGGTTTGGACCAGTATTCCATTTTGGCGTCGTTCAGCAGCGTGGGTAACAGGATTTGCAACGATATTGCTTATCTGGCTTACATTCGATACGCTTGGACAGATCACCATGGGTACAGATGCAGATCTTAAAAATGGGGTAACTAAAAGGGTACCAGGTCCAACAGTGATCAACTATCATATTGATTATAAAATGGATACAAAAAGAGGACATGAAGTGCCAGTTATTGGTGAAAAACAACCATTCTTTGGAAAAGAGTGGAGTGAAGAAGAGGCAGCAGCTTTATTGCACCTTGGAAAACTAACTTCTCAAGCAAAGAACTGTATGAATTGTCACACACTTTTAGGAAATGGAGCATACTTTGCACCAGATCTTACAAAAGCATGGTTAGATCCAGCATGGAAAAATGGTGGACCACTACAAGGTATGACAGGGAAAAGTACAACGGAAGAAGCGATGGCTGAGTTCTTGCAACACCCTTCACAGTATCCTACACATGCACGTATGATGCCAAATCTTGGGATTACTGCAGATGAAGCACAAGGATTGGTAGCATTCCTTAAGCATATGAGTAGTATCGACACAAATGGTTTCCCTAGAAACTTCTCTAAAACTGTTGAAACATTCAAAGCAGGAGGTTCACATGCTCACTAGTATAAAAACAAATTCATTTGAGGGTAATAAATCAAAAGAACTAGGAATGATGTATTTTAGAGTTGCAATCATACTCTTTGGTGCACAGCTTCTTATGGGGCTTATTGCAGCAATACAATTCTTGGCACCAGGGTTCTTATTTGAACTTTTTGATTTCTCGGTAGCTAGAATGGTGCATATTAATGCCCTAGTAGTTTGGATGCTTTACGCAATGATCGGTTCTGTTTACTATATGCTCCCTGATGAAACAGGGATAGAAACTGTAGGTATAGGGCTTGGTAAATTAGCATTTTGGGTACTCACATTAGCAGTAACCATAGTGGTACTTGTATATATATTTGTT
>Ga0256827_10001755_pt1 | contig 13989 bp, 15 predicted proteins | sample CV84metaG_FD_185977 | JGI IMG/M metagenome (GOLD analysis project Ga0256827, IMG submission 185977) | Hydrothermal vent microbial communities from East Pacific Rise, Pacific Ocean - CV84 | ecosystem: Environmental > Aquatic > Marine > Hydrothermal vents | place: Pacific Ocean: East Pacific Rise... | reverse complement strand
AAATCCGATAATTGTAAAGCAAACATATAACGAAACAGATATTGATAACTTTCAATTAAAATCAGCTACTGATAATGGCTTGTTCTTTATTGATGGATTAGCAAATGGTATATGTATTACAAATACTTTAGGTATTAATAATAAACAGATAACAGATACCGCTTTTAATATTCTTCAAGCATCTCGTACACGAATAACAAAAACAGAGTATATTAGTTGTCCCGGGTGTGGACGCACATTATTTGATATAGAAAAAGTACTTGCTGATATTAAGAAATCAACAAATCATCTTAAAGGACTTAAAATAGCAGTAATGGGGTGTATTGTTAATGGACCGGGAGAAATGGCAGATGCCGATTATGGTTACGTAGGAACAGTCCCCGGTAAAGTATCTCTTTATAAAGGTAAAGAGGTTATTATTAAAGATATTGATACAAAAGATGCTGTTAAAGAACTTTTAAAAATTATATCTTAACGTTAGTAATAAACCTTTTTTTAATAAAAATGTACATTATTGATTGAGAAATACCTCTTGATAAAAAGAAAAGTATAAATGCTAACCATAATGCATTATTATTATAAATATCATCTAAGAAATACCAAGTTGGGAAGAATACGATAAAAACAGACAGTAACATACTGTTTCTCATGTATTTAGTTTCTGTTAGACCTATAAATACACCGTCCCAAATAAATGATGCAACAGAAATAATAGGTATTAATATTATCCAATAAATATAATTTTCTGCTATTAATATTAACTCTTTTTGTGATGTTAAGATATTAAATAATATTTTATAAAAATAGATATATAGTAAAGTAAATACGACACTAATAGCACTGCCCCATATAAATATTCTATTTATAACAGTTTTTAATTTATCATATTGCATTGCTCCGTAAAACATACCTGTTAAAGCTTCAGCAGCATAAGCAAATCCATCAATTAAAAATGAGAATAAGAATAAAAATTGCAATAGTAATGTATTTACTGCTAATATATTATCATTAACAGATGCTGATTTTGATGTAAAAAAAGTAAATACAGTTAATAAGCTTAAAGTTCTTATAAAAATGTCTCTATTTATTCTGAAGAATTTATACAATTCTTTACCTTTAAATATTATATTTTTATTTATATGTATAAATATATATTTGTATTTCTTATATAAAAATATAAATGCAAGGATTAATCCTAAGTATTGAGATATTAATGTCCCCCAAGCTACACCATTTAACTCAAGATTAAATACATATACAAATAATGCATCTAATATTACATTTAATATATTAACTATTATTGCTATTATCATTGGTATTTTGGAGTTTTGCATACCAATAAACCAACCTGTTAAAACATACATTGAAATTGTTGCCGGAGCAGCCCAAATACGTATATAAAAATACTTCTGAGCTAACATTTCTACTTGTGAACTACCATCTATAAAATAGAATACGACCTTAGCAATAGGTATTTGTAATAATAATATAGATGCAGATATAATAGTAGCAACAGTTAATCCTCTTATTAGAACAGCCATAATTTCCGAGAAATTTTTTGCTCCTAAATATTGAGCTGTTAGTCCACTTGATCCCATTCTTAAAAATCCAAATGTCCAATAAATAAGATTAAATATCATAGAACCTAAAGCAATAGCACCAACATAAACCTCTGAGTTTAAATGACCTACAATAGCTAAGTCTGCCATTCCCAACAATGGTACTGTTATATTACTTATAATATTAGGTATTGCTAGATTTAGAATCTTTTTATTCATTATCTTCCTTTATAAGGTATTCTGTTAATTAATGATTTACCAAGTGTAATTTCATCGGTGTATTCAAGTTCATCGCCAATAGAAATACCTCTTGCCAGTGTAGATATAGAAATATTATTTTGTGATAATCGTTTATATATATAAAAGTTTGTTGTATCACCCTCCATTGTTGTGCTTAGAGCTAATATTATTTCTGAAATAGGTTCTGTTTTTAATCTATTTTCTAATGTATCAATATTTAAATCTTTAGGACCAACTCCCTCCATTGGTGATATATGACCTCCTAAAACGTGATATAATCCTTTGTATTGCAAAGTACTTTCAATAGCAATTATCTCTTTTATTGATTCAACAACACATATTAATGAATTATCTCTATTAGGATTAGAACAGATAGAACACAGCTCATCTTCTGAGATATTATGACATTTATCACACATCTTTATATTTTTTTTCATCTCATTTATAGCACCCGTAAATATCTCAACATCTTCATTTGGTTGATGTAATAGATGTAAAACTAATCGTAATGCTGTTTTTTTACCTATTCCGGGAAGTTTAGAAAATTCATTAACAGTTTTTTCTAATAATTTTGATGGTAATTGATGTAAATCCATTCTTTAATAAAAATAAAAATATGTCAAAAATACATACTTCTTTAATTTATTCATATTGTTTTATCAATAATCATTTCTAAAAATAGTAGATAATTATTTAACTAGATAATTGATTATATTTTTGAAATAAGTATTTTTGATAAATTTTGTTAAAATTATAATTACGTGAATAGAATTACTTTCAACAAATTAGATGATATAAACAAAGCAGCACAACAATTTCTGCTTGAGAATAAAGGAGTTAAGCAATTTGCTTTTTATGGTAATATGGGCGTTGGTAAAACAACTTTTATAAAGGAGTTATGTAAAATATTATTTTCTGAAGATGAGGTTACAAGTCCTACCTTCTCACTAATAAATGAATACCATACAAAAATGGGAGATAAAATATATCATTTTGATTTTTATAGAATTAATGATATTGAAGAAGTTTATAATATAGGTTACGAAGATTATTTTTACTCAAATAATTATTGTTTTGTTGAATGGCCGGAGTTAATAGAAGAGTTAATACCGGACACAATGCTAAAAGTAAGTATTAATATGCTTACAGACGATTCAAGAGAGATAATATTTTAATAATTAAGATCCCCAATTATTTATAGACTATTAACATTTTCTCAAAACTTATTATAAAAATCAAATAGCATCTAAATAGCGAAGACAAAATCTAAATTATTATCTTTGTAAGATTAAACTAAAATATTTTTAATGAATATATTTCAAGCTTCAAATATTACAAAAAGATATTCAAATCATCAAGCCTTAACAAATGTAAGTATTGACGTCCCCGAGGGAAAGATATTTGGATTATTAGGTCCTAATGGTGCAGGAAAAACCACATTAATAAGAATAATAAATAAAATTACAGCACAAGATAATGGCACATTATTATTTAGAAATAGAACATTAACAAATGAAGATGTTTTAAAAATAGGTTATCTGCCCGAAGAGAGAGGATTATATAAAAAAATGAAAGTTGGCGAACAAGCTATATATTTTGCCAGATTAAAAGGTATATCTAAGCAAGAGGCGGTAAAAAGACTTAGATATTGGTTTGATAAATTTGATATATTACCTTGGTGGAACAAAAAGGTTGAAGAGCTTTCTAAAGGAATGCAACAGAAAGTTCAATTTATTATAACAGTACTGCATAAACCGGAACTAATAATATTTGATGAACCATTTAGTGGCTTTGACCCTATAAACACAAAAATGTTAAAAAATGAAATATTAAATTTAAGAAATAGTGGTACTACTATAATTTTTTCTACTCATAATATGTCTTCTGTTGAAGAGATTTGTGATAATATTGCATTAATAAATAACTCCGAAAAAATATTATCAGGCTCAGTTAATGATATAAAACAGAAGTTTAAAAGCAATATGTTTGAATGCAGATATATAGGTAATAATAATGATGTAGATGAATTTATTAAAGATAAAATAAGAATAATAAAGCATAGTTTAAATAGTAATGTTAGTTATTTAAAAGGAGAATTTACAGAAAAACTTTCAAGTAACGATTTTCTAAAATTTCTTATACAAAAAAATATAGTTATATCATTTAATGATGTTATTCCTTCAATGGATGATATTTTTATAAAAGTAGTAAATGAAGATAAACAGAAATAGTAAATGTTTAATTAAATGAATAAAATAAAAATAATAATATTAAGAGAGTATCTTTCTAGGGTTCGTAAAAAATCATTCTTAATAATGAGCATATTAGGGCCACTGTTATTTGCCGGAATGATGATTTCTCCAACATTAATGATGCAGATAGAAGATACTGAACCTCAAACAATTGCAGTTGTAGATAGTTCTCAACTTTTTATAGGTAAATTTAGAGAAACAAAATATATAAAATTTGAATATATGCCTGATGCGAATATTGTTAAATATAAAAACCAGTTTTACAATAGTCATTATTCAGCAATATTATACATTAGCCACGTTGTAGCAAATTCTCCTAATGCAATATTTTTATATTCCGATAAATCTATAGGATTGGGTGTACAAACATATTTATCAGGAGCTATAGAGAAGTTATTAGAAAAAGAAAAATTAAAAGTGTTAGGAGTGAAAGAAAGCACCCTCAAGGTAATTAAAACAAATATTGATATAAAAACAATAAAACTATCTAAAACAGGATATGAAAAAGAGAGTAATCTTAATCTGGCAATAATATTAGGATACCTTGCAGGTGTATTAATGTATTTTACAATACTATTTAGTGGCACTCAATTAATGAGAGGTATTGTTGAGGAAAAAACAAGTAGAATAGTAGAAATTATAATATCATCTGTAAAACCATTTCAATTAATGATGGGTAAAATTATAGGAATAGGTTTTGTTGCATTAACACAATTTGTTATTTGGGGGTTATTAACTATAACAATATATTCAACAGTAATACCCATATTAATGCCCGATTATAAAGAAGCTAAGAATGAGATACAAGCCACAAGCTTAATGCAGCAAAGCAATCAAATGACCATACAGACTCCTGTAAATGAAGATATTATAAACGAACTGACAAGTATGATGGGAGTCCTTAATAATATTAATTTTACAATTATAATAGCAAGTTTTATATTCTTTTTTTTCACAGGATATTTTTTTTATGGAGCAATATTTGCAGCAATAGGTTCTGCAATTAATAACGAATCGGATACACATCAATTTATGTTACCGGTAACAATACCTTTAATATTAGGTGTTTTTGTTATGATAAATACCATTCAAAATCCGGAAAGCAGTTTATCATTCTGGTTTTCAATAATACCATTTACATCACCAATAGTAATGATGGCACGCATACCATTTGGAGTACCATATTCCGAAATAGCATTGTCAGCAGTAATATTAATAATATCTTTTATTATATTTACTTGGATTGCATCAAAAATATATCGTACAGGAATATTAATGTATGGTAAAAAAACAAGTTGGAGTGATATGATTAGATGGATTAAATATAAATAAAGTATGAAAGTTGGAGTTATAGATTTAGGTACCAATACTTTTAATATTTTAATTGCTGAAAAGACAGACAATAATTCTTTTAACGTCTTATTAAATACTAAGTTGCCTGTAATGCTTGCTAAAGAGGGACTTCAAGATGGGAATATATCTAAAGAAGCTTTTAATAGAGCTTTTAATGTATTGACAAAATATAAACAAACATTAAACAAATATAAGTGTGATAAAGTAGTAGCACTAGGAACATCAGCCCTTCGTTCTGCAAAAAATACAAATGAATTTACTAATAGAGTAAAAAAAGAATTAGATATAAATATAGAATTAATATCCGGAGAACAAGAAGCCGAATATATATATTACGGTATAAGACAATCTGTAGATTTTACAGATGAGAATTATTTAATATTAGATATTGGAGGAGGTAGCAATGAGTTTATAATTGCAAATAAAAATAAATTATTATGGAAGCATAGTTTTCCCTTAGGAGGAGCTCGTTTATTAAATAAATTTAAACCTGAAGATACAATTACATCAAAAACAATAAATCTTATAAATGAATATTTAAAACAAGAACTTAAATTATTAAATGATATTTTATTAAAACACCCTATAAAAGTATTAGTTGGAGCATCTGGGGCTTTTGATACATTTGCAGATGTAATAAACTATACAAAAACAGATAATCCAATACAAGATAGCTTAATAAGTTCTTTTATTGATATAAAAGATTTTAATGAAATGTATTCAACAATAATAAAATCTTCAAGACAAAATAGATTATTAATAAAAGGGTTAGATGAACCAAGAGTTGATATAATAGTTATGGCTCTTATTTTTACAAGGATAACTATAGAAATAGCAAATATTAATAAAATAATACAATCAACATACTCATTAAAAGAAGGTGTTGCAGCATTATTATTAAATAATACAAACAGATGAAAATACTAGTTGTAGATGATGAAAAAAGCATACGAAATGCTTTACAAGAAATTCTTGAGTATGAGAAATATAAAGTGATACTTGCTGAGAATGGCAAACAAGGGTTAGAGATATTAAAAAAAGAGAGTTTTGACCTAATGCTATTAGATATAAAAATGCCCGAAATAGATGGATTAGAGGTATTAGATATTGTAACTAAAGAGTATCCTGATTTACCTATTATTATGATATCCGGACACGGTAACGTAGACACGGCTGTTAAAGCTGTAAAAATGGGAGCGTTTGATTTCATCGAAAAGCCTTTGGATTTAAATAGATTATTAGTTACAATTAAGAATGCATTAGACCGTACAGAACTAATTAATGTAACAAAAACATTAAGAAGAAAAATAAGTAAATCATACGATATGGTTGGTGAATCATCTGCAATAAATAATATTAAAGATATGATTGAACGTGTTGCACCAACAGATGCCAGAGTATTAATAACCGGAGAAAACGGAACAGGTAAAGAGGTGGTTGCAAGGTGGATTCACGATAAAAGTAATAGAGCAAATGCTCCATTTATAGAAGTTAATTGTGCCGCAATTCCATCTGAATTAATAGAGAGTGAACTATTTGGTCATGAAAAAGGAGCATTTACATCAGCAATAAAACAACGTAAAGGTAAATTTGAACAAGCAGAAAAAGGCACAATATTTTTAGACGAAATAGGTGATATGAGCTTATCAGCACAAGCAAAAGTACTTAGAGCATTACAAGAAAATAAAATTACTCGTGTAGGAGCAGATAAAGATATAGCAATAGATGTTAGAATAATTGCAGCAACAAATAAGAAATTAAAAGAAGAGATTAAAGAAAAACGTTTTCGTGAAGATTTATATCATAGATTAAGTGTTATATTAATACATATACCAACATTAAATGAACGCAGTGAAGATATACCACTATTAACAAATTATTTTATAAAACAGATAAGTAATGAACATGGCACACCAAAACCTGAAATAACAGCATCAGCTATAAAAGAGTTACAGAAAATTAATTGGACAGGTAATATTCGTGAATTTAGAAATGTTGTTGAACGTTTAATGATACTTTGTAATAATAAAATAGATAAAAAAGATGTTATATCGTATGCCAGACCATTAGGTGGTAAGAAATAATTTAAAAGAAGTTATGAGAGTAATATATATTACATTAATATTTATTTTTAGTTTATGTATAGTCAATGCACAAACAAATAAATTAGATAGCATAACAACAAAACAGATAATAAAAAAAAGTATATTACCTGTTACATTAATAGGTGCAGGATTAATAATAAATAATAGTGAATTTGAAAAAAACTTACAAATAGACATACGCAATAAGGTTGGTAATGATTTTGTTTTTCATATAGATGACTATATACAATATATACCTATTGCAGAGTTATATATTGCAGATATTCTTAAAGTTAAAAGTAAAAATCATTGGTTCGAACAAACCAAATATTTGATAATATCTAATATTATAACATCTGGAATTACACATGGATTAAAAAACTTAACAGATAAAACACGTCCTAATGGAGGTGAAAATTCTTTTCCCTCAGGACACACCTCTTTTTCATTTACAAATGCAACAGTATTATTTAATGAATTTCATAAAACAGCACCACTCTTAGCTTATAGCGGATACTTATTTTCAACAACAACAGGAGTATTTAGAATACTTAATAATAAACATTGGTTATCTGATGTATTAGTGGGTGCAGGTATAGGTATTATAGTTACAGATATTATTTATTATATAGAGCCATTTAAAAAGTTTAATCCTTTTAAGAATACGAAAAACATATCATTTATACCAAAAATAAGTAACGATAGATACGAACTATATTTCTCATATAAATTATAAATTAAACAATATGAAAAAAGCAATTAAATTTTTAATAACATATAAATTTGCATTGTTACTATTAATATTAGTAGCTCAAATATTTTTACCAATATACTTTATAAAACCGGTAGTAAGTCATTTTTTCAGTTATTTATTTATGTCTCTTACCTTAATAACAAGTTTATTAATATTTAAAGATATAAAACATTCTATTCTTTTTAGAATATTTATAACATTAGTTATTATTGTTATGGTTACTACATGGGGTAATTTTTCTAATAGTAAAGAACATATTATGTTAATACCAAGATTATTGATAATTGCATTATTGTATTTACTTATTTTTATCAATATATTTAAAGAATTTAGCAAAAGAGATAAAGTAGATATCGATTTTTTATTAGGAGCAATATGTGCCTATGTTTTATTAGGTATATTAGGTTCATTTTTATCTGTTATAATAGATTCATTTTATCCCGGGTCATTTACTTTTGCAAACGACTCAATAAACTTCCAAGATTATATATATTTTAATTTTGTAACATTAACAACATTGGGTTATGGAGATGTGCTACCTACAACTCCTCAAGGTGAGATGCATGCTATATTTATTGCTATTGTAGGACAATTATATTTAACAATAACAATAGCTCTTATTGTTGGTAGATATTTAATGCATAGAGGTAAATAAATATATTTTGAATAAATATCAAAAAATATTACAAAAATATTGGGGGCATACTTCATTTAGAGAACCTCAACAAGAGATAATAGAGGCTGTTATAAATAAACAAGACACTCTTGCTCTTATGCCGACCGGCGGAGGTAAATCTATAACATTTCAAATACCTGCTTTAGCTCAAGATGGTATTTGTATTGTTGTAACACCTTTAATAGCATTAATGAAAGACCAAGTAAAGAATTTAAAAAAAAAAGGTATAAAAGCAGTTGCTGTTTACTCAGGAATGAGTAGGAATGAGATAGATCTTATTCTTGGGAATTGTGTTTACGATAAAAATCTAAAATTTCTTTATTGTTCACCGGAAAGATTAGATACCGAGATATTAAAAACCAGAATACAACAAATGAATGTAAATCTATTAGCAATAGATGAAGCTCATTGTATATCTCAATGGGGATACGATTTTAGACCATCGTATCTAAAAATATCAGATTTTAGACAATTAATACCTAATGTGCCGGTATTAGCAGTAACAGCAACAGCAACAAAAAAGGTAATTAAAGATATTCAAGAGAAACTTGGATTTAAAAAAGAGAATATTTTTAAAAAATCATTTAAACGTAGTAATCTCATATATTTAGTTAGAGAGGTTGAAGATAAACAACGGCATCTATTAAAGATTGTAAATTCAATATCCGGAATAGGTATTGTTTACACACGTAATAGACAGCAAACTAAAGAAATATCGAGTTTCTTAAAAGATAATAATATTCCTTCAGGGTATTATCATGCAGGGTTGTCATTTGAGGAACGTAATAAAATTCAGAATGATTGGGAAGATGAAAAAGTTAGAGTAATTGTATCAACAAATGCATTTGGTATGGGTATAGATAAATCAAATGTTAGATTTGTTGTGCATATGACACTGCCGGATAATATTGAATCGTATTTTCAAGAAGCAGGAAGAGGAGGGCGAGATGGGAAACAAGCATTTGCTGTATTACTATATCATCCTCACGATAAAACTAAACTTAATCAGCGTATAGATGTAACATATCCCGACACACAAGATATTATTAAAATTTACACATACTTATGTAATTTTTTTCAAATACCATTTTATTCCGGCAAAGGAATGTCTTTTGATTTTGATATTATAAAATTTGTAAAAACTTATAAATTAAATATAAATGTAGCATACAATAGTTTAAAGATATTACAAAGTAACGAATATATAGAATTAAGTGAAGAGGTAAATAATCCCTCACGTATTATGTTTATAATACAAAGAGATGAACTTTATAAGTATCAGATAAAAAATAAGATTGAAGATAACTTTATTAAATTAATATTAAGAACATATAGTGGACTTTTTACCAATTACCAACGTATAAATGAAGAGCAATTAGCAAATAAATTGAATATTAAACTTGCCGATGTAACACAATTTCTTATAAAATTAGGACGAGATAAGATAATAAGTTATATACCTAGGAAAAAAGTGCCTCAGATATATTTTAAATCAGAAAGATTAGATGAAAAATCAATCATATTTAATATATCTCAGTATCATTTGCGTAAAGAATTATATAAAAAAAGTATAAATTCTATACTACAATATGCTACTAGTAATGTGTGTCGTAGTCAGCAATTATTATCATATTTTGATGAAAAAGATTCTACGCCTTGTGGAGTGTGTGATGTGTGTACACAAAAAAATAGTTTAGGATTAAAAAAGTCCGATTTTGATATAATATACAATGAGATTAAGAAAAATCTTAAAAAACAGCCTTTAAATATAGAGAGTTTAACAAATAGTATAAGTAAAAATAGCAATAAAGTAGTTAAAGTAATTCAATGGTTACTGGATAATGAGACAATAATACAAAAAGAAGATTTTTTAATATATTGGGAATAAATATATGGAGTTGTGTGCCATACAGGATAACGAAATATGAAAGATAATGGTAAAATAATTGTTTACGGTGGAACAGGTTTTTATGGGCAAAAAGTTGTTGAGAGATTAATAGCAAAAGGACAGGCTGTAAAAGTAGTTACAAGAAATATTGAAAATGCGAGAAAGATAGTTGGAGATAAAGTTGAAATATTTCAAGGAGATGTAACAGAAAAAGGAACAATTAACAAATCATTAAAAAATGTTAGTGCTATTGTAATTTGTCTTTCAGCAATGAGCAATAAACTAATCAGAAAGATGAAAGAAATTGAGCGTGATGCTGTTTTGGAAATTATAGAGCAGGCAAAAAAAGCGAATATCTCAAGATTAATTTATATGTCAGGCTATGAAATGAGAAAACAACTTCTTGATGATTTGAAGATACCTGAATTTGGCGAAATAAAAATAGAAATAGAAGCAAAAATTAGACAATCGGATTTTAACTGGACAATATTAGGTGATGCCCCTGCCTTTGAAATATTTTTTGCATTTATAAATAAAGGAAGAATGGTTGTGCCTGGAGGTGGATTGAATGCATTTCCGACAATATCATCAGAAGATGTTGGAGAGATAACAGCACAAATTGTAATGCGTGATGATTTGAATGGAAAAAGAATAAAACTAACAGGGCCGAAAGCCTATTCTTTTCCTGAAGTAGCAAAATTAATGACTGATATAAGTGGAGAAATGATAAAACATGTAACAATACCTTTATTTCTAATCAATATAGTATCGTTTTTACTTTTACTATTTATACCTTTTTTTAGGTATTTATATAAGAGTTTAAAAATGCTAAATAATTTTCCAACAGATTTAGCTGATAATGTTCCAAAAGACCATAAATTATTAAGAGAATTATTTGATTATGAACCAGTAACTTTAGAAATGGAGATTAATCGTAGGTATAATGAAAATAATAAATTAAATTTGATGAAAAAGTAGATGTATTGAATCAATAAATTCTACATATACACATATATAAATTATATATTTGTACGATAACAAAAATAATAGATGAAACGTTCGATAGAAGAGATAACTTATCAAAAAGAGACCGAAGAATTAGCATTTATAGCAAAGGCTTTAGGACACCCTACACGGATAGAAATACTTAACTATTTAAATAGTCAATCTTGTTGTTTTACCGGAGATTTAGTTGAGGTATTTCCATTAGCCCAATCAACTATTTCGCAACACTTAAAGGAACTTAAAAAGGCAGGATTAATACAAGGTGAACTTAAACCTCCTAAAATAAAATATTGCATTAATATGCAAAAATGGAATATGGCAAAAACACTATTTAATAATTTTTTTAACTCAAAATAGATTTTATTTTTTAAAATAAAATCGTTTATTTGCGATAAACAAAAATATGGATTTCATTTTATTTGTAATATCATTTATAGCATCGTTTTTATTCTCTTTAGGAGGAATTGGAGCTGCTATAATATTAATACCCATTATGGTTTATTTAGGGATACCAATAAGCACCGCAAAACCAATAGGTCTATTCTTCAATACAATAAGTATGGCAGGGGCAAGTATTACAAATATTAAAAATAAGAAAATTGATTTTAAAATAGGTATTCCTATAATTATATCATCATTTATTTTTGCAAGTATTGGTGCATATTTATCTAAATATATACCTGTAAATGTAATAATATTAATGTTTATAATATTTTTATTATTCTCAGGCTTAATGTTTCTTTTTTATAAAAAAAGAGATAAAACTTACACAAATAAAATATCATATATAAAATCAATATTATTAGGCTCTTTTGCGGGTACTATATCAGGTATATTAGGTATTGGAGGCGGAAGTATTATATCTCCATTAATGCTTATGATGGGATTTAATCCTAAAAAAACAACAGCTATAACTGCATTTGTAATACCTTTTTCATCATTCTCCGGCTTTTTAACATATTGGGCAATGGGCAATGTTAATTGGAGAACATTATTTATTGTATCAATAGCAGGAACAATGGGAGCTATTGCAGGAACAATATTTATGAATAAAAAACTTAATTCTAATATAACAAAAAAAATATTGGCTGTTATACTATTAATAACAGCTATAAAAATGATTATTGATTTATTAATAAAATATAACTTATGAATTTATTTGAAGAATATATAAAAAGCATTGATTATAAATCAATTGCAAACATGAAGATTAGTAGTGATGAGTTGTTACAGATGATGACAAATAAAGAGAGTATTCAAATTATAGATGTTCGATTTAAAGAAGAGGTAGATTTGTGGAATTTTCCGTATTTTAAACATATATCTATAAATGAATTGCCAGATAGACTTAATGAATTAGATAAAAACTCATTAATTGTTACAGTATGTCCACATAATGTTCGCTCAAATATAGCAATGCACTATTTAATGACAAAAGGTTATAATGTAAAATTTTTAACAGATGGTTTAACTAATATGATAAATAAGTTATTAGGAGGTTCTGCAAAAAATATATATAAAGCAATTAAATCTAATTAAATATATGAATGTTCTTGCACTATATGGTAGTCCGCGAAAAGATGGAAATACAGCATTGATGTTAGATACTGCATTATCTGTTTTTCCGGAAGATACAACTATTAATAAAATTTACCTTCAAAATTTAAATATATCAGGTTGTGGAGCTTGTCGTAAGTGCAAATTAACCGGTAATTGCGAAATAAATGATGATATGTATTTAGTTATCAATAAGATGTTGTGGGCTGATATTATTATATTTGGTTCCCCTTCGCAATTTTCTGATGTTAGTGTAAATATAAAAAAGGTAATGGAGAGAACTTGGTATATAAAAGGAGCTCTTAAAAATAAAATAGGAGGATATGTAATATCCGGACGTCGCTATATGGAGAGTGTTCAAAACACTTTGCATGCATTTATGTTACGTCATCAGATGATTTTAGGAGGAGTAGGTGCTTTAGGATTTACTTTTACAGAAATGGGTAATCTAGATAATGACCCTTTAGCCTTACGTGATGCAAAAAATACAGGTAATAGATTGTTGGAATTATATAAAATAATACATTTACAATAAATGTTTAACTAAAGTAATAGCTTGTGAATAAAATAGAGATATTGTGTCCTAGTAGAAATTGTCCAAAATGTAAACGGATTATATCT
>Ga0256827_10001754_pt1 | contig 13989 bp, 16 predicted proteins | sample CV84metaG_FD_185977 | JGI IMG/M metagenome (GOLD analysis project Ga0256827, IMG submission 185977) | Hydrothermal vent microbial communities from East Pacific Rise, Pacific Ocean - CV84 | ecosystem: Environmental > Aquatic > Marine > Hydrothermal vents | place: Pacific Ocean: East Pacific Rise... | reverse complement strand
GTCCACTCTTACCCACACTGCTGGAGAACGAAAAAACCGTTGATCTACCGGGCGACCAACCAGTGGTTTATTTCGATTGATGACATACCTGAAGGTGCGGACAAAACATTAAGAGAAGCAGCATTGAATGCTGTAGAATCAGTTGACTTTTACCCTGCAACAGCAAAAAACAGACTGAAGCCAATGATCGAGGGCAGGCCTGACTGGTGTATCTCCCGTCAAAGAAGCTGGGGAGTTCCGATTGCATTCTTCAGGGTGAAGAGTACCAAAGCAGTTATTTTTGATGAAGAGGTGCTTGATCATGTAGCAGCCCTTTTTGACGAACATGGTGCAGATGCATGGTATGCTATGAGTATTGCGGAACTTCTACCGCCTGAAAGTAAATATAATCCGGATGATCTTGAAAAGATCGAAGATATCCTTGATGTCTGGTTCGACAGTGGTTCAACATGGAATTCGGTGTTAAGTTCAGGGAATTATGATGCAGGGAATTACCCCGCATCTCTTTATCTTGAAGGCTCTGACCAGCATAGAGGCTGGTTTCAGTCTTCCCTGCTTTTAAGTGCGGCGATCAATCAGATCTCTCCATACGAGACACTTATTACACATGGTTTTACCGTTGATGACAAGGGTGAGAAAATGTCCAAGTCAAAAGGAAATGTTGTTGCTCCGGAAAAAGTAATCAAACAGTATGGTTCAGAGATTCTAAGACTGTGGGTCGCCTTGTCTGACTATCAAACCGACTTGAAGATATCTGACGGTATTTTGAAGCAGACAGCCGAGCAGTATAGAAAAATACGAAATACCTTTAGATTTCTGCTTGCCAACGTAAACGATCTGGACAGTTTGGTAAATGCTGAATCCTATGGTGAATTGGATCGATGGATTTTAAACAAGGCAAATGAAGTTTTCACATCGGTAAAGAGAAGTTTTGACAGTAATGATTTCCTGAAAGGGTTTGCAATCTTGAACCACTTTATTACCAATGAGCTCAGCGGTATCTATATGGATATTACCAAAGACAGGCTTTACTGTGAAGCAAAGGATTCAGATGTCCGACGTGCGACACAATCTGCTATGGCACTTATTTCCAAAGCGATGCTTGGATTGGTTGCACCGGTCTTGACCTATACGGCAGACGAGATTTTGGAGTATGCCCCGGCTATTTTTAAGGGGGAAATGGAAAATGTATTTGACCTTCTATATGAGCCGGTACCTGAAGTGGAAGCAGCTTTTGATGATACGATGCTGCTTGAAGCACGTGAAAAGTTTTCCGAAGCGATCGATTCCTTGAAAAAAGAGAAAGTGATTAAAGCGACATTGGAGCTTGAAATTGCAGGAGAGAGAAGTGTATTCCCCCTCAGTGATGATAAAGATATTGAAGACTGGTTTGTTGTGTCGGCAGTGAAAGAAAAGAGCGAGGGTGAGCAGGTTGCCTCTTTTGAAGTGGAAGGCAATACATTTACCGTTCATAAGGCAACGATGGCAAAATGCCCGAGATGCTGGAGATTTACGAGTGAGGCAGAGGATTGTGCCTGTGAACGTTGTGCCAAAGTGGTAGGTGACTGATGTTCAATATGTCCCAGCCTATACCGATGGAGGTGATTGTTGGATCGATCCTTTTCATTGTTGGTCTGGTGGGAATCGGATTGGCGGTGGTAGCCTATTATAAGAAAAAACAGAAGAGTGAGGAATCGAAGTGATAACACTAAAAGAAGCATTGACAAAATCCAGTGAAGCGTTGGCATCGTTGAGAGCTGAACTTGAAGAGAAGGCAAAATCATCCGGCTTGAATGCCTATGTAGGCTATGAAACTTCGGGAGAGGGTGTTCCCATTCTGATTAAAGATAATATTCAGGTGAAAAACTGGCCTGTTACTTCAGCTTCAAAGATTCTTCAGGGATATATTGCTCCGTATGAGGCAACTGCCATTAAAAATCTTAAAAGTAAAGGAATGGTGCCTTTTGGAAGGGCCAATATGGATGAATTTGCCATGGGCTCAACGACAGAGAGCTCTTTTTACGGTCCGACAAAGAATCCGCACGGGACAGACAGGGTACCCGGCGGCTCCTCAGGAGGATCGGCAGCTGCTGTAGCCGGGGGTATTGCTATTGCCGCTCTGGGGTCAGATACAGGCGGATCTATTCGCCAACCGGCAGCTTACTGTGGTGTAGTGGGGATGAAGCCGACCTATGGACGTGTAAGTCGTTTTGGTCTTGCCTCTTACGCTTCAAGCCTTGACCAGATCGGGCCGATTACCCAGAATGTGGAAGATGCAGCTATATTGTATGATGCCATTAAAGGGCATGATGACAAGGATTCAACCTCTGCGGATTTTGAGATAGAAGATATTGCAAACAATCTTGACCCGGAAGTCAAACTGACCATTGCCGTGATTGATGATCATGTATCTTTTGCAGATGAAGAGATTCAAAAAGCCTTTGCAGATACGGTAGCCAAATTGGAATCGGCAGGACATACTATTGTCCACAAAGAGATGAGCAATACCAAGTATGATATTGCAACATACTACATCCTGGCTACAGCGGAAGCGGCAACCAACCTTGCGCGTTATGACGGTGTGCGCTACGGCAGAAGAGCTGAAGCAAAGAATACCGAAGAACTTTTTTTCAATACAAGAAGCGAAGGTTTTGGTGAGGAGGTTAAAAGAAGGATACTTCTGGGGAACTTCGTACTCTCTTCAGGGTATTATGATGCCTACTATGTCAAAGCACAGAAGGTCAGACATTTAATCCGTGATGAATACAACAGAATCTTTGAAGAGGCAGATCTGATTCTCTCTCCGGTTGCTCCATCCGTAGCACCCAAGATCGGTTCAATCCATGATCCGCTTGAGATGTATAAAAGCGATATGTATACACTGGGTGTAAACCTTGCCGGGCTTCCGGGTATTTCCCTGCCTGTGGCTAAAAACAGTGAAAGTATGCCTATAGGGCTTCAGCTCATTGCCAAGGCATTTGATGAAAAAACACTTTTTAACGGTGCTGCAAGCATGGAAAAAGCAGTAAACTATACAAAATAATTACGAAGGAATATATTATGAACATTAAAAAAAGAGCACTCACATTTGAAGATGTACTTCTGGTACCGCAACACTCCACTGTCCTCCCCAAAGAAGTAAGTGTCAAGACACATCTGACACGCAATGTTTCTCTCAATATTCCTATCGTCTCGGCTGCGATGGATACTGTAACAGAGTTCAAAGCGGCAATTGCTATGGCAAGACTGGGTGGGATTGGTGTCATCCATAAAAATATGGATGTAGAGACACAGGCGCTTCAGGTGAAAAAAGTCAAAAAGTCTGAAAGCGGTATTATTATTGATCCTATCTATATCAGTCCCGATGCAACAGTAGGAGAAGCAGATGCACTTATGGGTGAATACAGGATCTCAGGTGTTCCTGTTGTGGATGCCGCGCAGAAACTCATTGGCATCATTACCAACCGTGATATGCGTTTTATTACCGATATGAGTCTGAAAGTGGCCGATACCATGACCGCTGCACCTCTTGTAACAGCAAAAAAGGGGACCACACTGGAAGAAGCGGCGAAAGTGCTTCAGAAGCATAAAATTGAAAAACTTCCTATTGTGGATGACAGTGATAAACTCATTGGTTTGATCACCATTAAAGATATTGAAAAGAAAGTACAGTTTCCCAATGCCAATAAAGATGAGTTTGGACGTCTCCGAGTTGCAGCAGCGATTGGTGTAGGACAGCTTGACAGGGCAGAAGCACTGGTTGAAGCGGGTGTGGATGTGATTGTGCTTGATTCCGCACATGGACATTCCCAGGGAATCATTGATACGGTCAAACTTATTAAAAAAGAGTTGAAGGTGGATGTAATTGCCGGAAATATTGCAACCGGTGCAGCTGCACAGGATCTTATTGATGCCGGTGCGGATGGTGTGAAAGTAGGTATTGGACCGGGATCTATCTGTACGACACGTATCGTTGCGGGTGTCGGTGTACCTCAAATCTCTGCGATTGATGAGGTGGCACAGGTAGCGAACAAAGCAGGTGTACCTGTGATTGCGGACGGCGGTATCAAATATTCCGGTGATGTAGCAAAAGCCCTTGCCGTAGGCGGAAGCTGCGTGATGCTTGGTTCTGCACTTGCAGGAACCTATGAGGCACCGGGTGAGATGATCATATATAACGGTCGTCAATTTAAAGAGTACCGTGGTATGGGAAGTATCGGTGCTATGACCAAGGGAAGTACGGATAGATACTTCCAGGAAGGTACGGCAGCAGACAAACTGGTTCCTGAAGGAATTGAAGGACGTGTACCCTACAGAGGCAAGATCGCCGATGTGGTACACCAGATGATCGGCGGACTTCGTTCCTCTATGGGGTACTGTGGTTCGGAGAGTATCAAAATGTTTTGGGAAAAAGCGGAATTTGTAGAAATTACTTCTGCCGGACTCAAAGAGAGTCATGTGCATGATGTGACGATTACTAAAGAATCCCCCAACTATCACGGTTGATCTTTTATCATTCCGCAGGGTGGGCTTCAGCCCACCTGAAATTAATTATTGAAACTTAAAAAACTCCTTTCAAAAGGTGAGCTGACCCCACCCTCCATCTCAAAACTCTATATTTATTTTATGAACCCAGATAAAACTGATAAAATAAATGCGTCAAAAATTCTCTATTAATAGAGTAAAAGATATAATCTATACAACTATTTTCATATAAGGAAAAAATAATGCACGAACAGACAATAGCGATCCATGCCGGATATGAGAAAGATACAATGGGAACAATGGCTGTGCCTATCTACCAGACCACAGCGTATGAGTTCAGAGATACGGAACATGCAGCCAATCTCTTTGCACTCAAAGAACTTGGCAATATCTATACCCGTCTGATGAATCCGACGACAGATGTGTTTGAGAAACGTTTTGCCGCACTTGAAGGCGGAGCAGCAGCCATTGGTACCGCTTCGGGAATGGCAGCGATCTTTTATGCAATTGCCAATGTGGCTGAAGCGGGGGATAATATTATTGTGGCCAAACAGGTCTATGGCGGTACGACAACACTGACAGGACATACGATCAAACGTTTTGGGATTGAAACACGCTATTTTGACGTGACAAATCCAACTGAGATAGAGGCATTGATTGATAAAAAAACCAAGCTGGTTCTTTTTGAAAGTATTACCAATCCAAGCATTGATGTAGCAGATATTGAAATGATAGTGGCCATTGCTGATAAATACAATGTTTTGACCTGTGTGGACAATACCGTGGCAACGCCGATTTTGTGTAAACCAATGCGCTATGGGGTTGACCTTGTTGTACACAGTACCAGTAAATATACAACAGGGCAGGGGCTTGCGCTTGGTGGTATTATTGTAGAAAGAAACAGTCTGGTAGAGAAAATTAAAGGAAATGACCGTTACTCCCATTTCAATGAGCCTGATGCCAGTTACCATGGTTTAGTCTACAGTGATCTGCCTCTGCCTCTGTTTACATTGAGAGTCAGATTGGCATTGCTGCGTGACCTCGGTGGTGCACCAAGTCCTTTTAATTCCTGGCTGCATATCCAGGGGCTTGAACATTTGCCGCTTCGTATGAAACAGCACTCTGCATCGGCACAGGCAATTGCCGAGTTCCTTGAAGCACATCCAAAAGTGAAGAAGGTTAATTACCCTGGACTTACAAACTCCTCCCAACATGGTTTGATAAAGAGGTATTTCAAAGATGGTATGGCAAGCGGACTGCTCTCTTTTGAAGTGGAGAATAAAGAGGTAGCGCAGAAGATTGCAGACAGTACAGAAATCTTTGCAGTTGTTGTAAATATCGGTGACAGTAAGTCTATCATCACCCATCCTGCAAGTACAACACACCAGCAGCTCTCTGCCCAGGAGCTTATTGATGCCGGAGTGCCGGGCGGCTTGATTCGTCTGAGTGTTGGATTGGAAGATACGCAGGATCTGATAGATGATTTGAAAAGAGCAATGGAAAATGCATAATCCGGGATAAAAAATAATTTGTAGCAGATTGGAAGATATCATACCTAAGCCCAAATTAGATAAAATACCAAAATATTATTCCATTACAAAAGCAGTTTATGAAAATCGAAACCAAAACAGCACATTTCAGCTCTCCGCTCTATCTTGAGAGTGGGCGTATTTTAGAACCATATGAAATTGCATATGAGACCTATGGTGAGCTGAATGAAAATAAATCCAATGTTGTATTGGTCTGTCATGCCTTAAGCGGTTCCCATCATGCTGCCGGAACGTATGAAGGTGATCGGAAACCGGGATGGTGGGATGGTCTTATCGGTGATACTAAAGCAATCGATACGGAAAAATATTTTGTCATCTGTACCAATGTAGTTGGTTCCTGTTTTGGCAGTACCGGGCCGATGAGTGAGAGTTACCCATCATTGGAACCGTATCGTTTAAAATTTCCTGTTGTGACTATTAAAGATATGATCCGGGCACAGATGCAGCTGCTCTCTTCTCTGGGTATTTACCATTTAAAGGCGATTGTCGGCGGTTCAATGGGTGGAATGCAGGCACTGCAGTTTGCTATAGATTATCCAAACCTTGCAGATCATATTGTTTCATTGGCAGCCACCTATGCAACACGTCCCTGGACGATTGCATTTAACAAAGTGGCAGTGGAGGCTATCCGGAGAGACCCACGTTTTAAACATGGTAATTATGATAAGGATGCTTTTGAGGAAGAGGGGCTTGACGGTTTGGCGATCGGACGTATTGCCGGGCATATTTCTTACCTCTCTCCTACATCAATGGATGAAAAATTTGGTAGAAATTATGTGAATAATGATGGTCTTTTCGAACTTTTCGGACGTTATGAAGTAGAACGTTATATGGAGTACAATACCAATAACTTTTCACGTATTTTTGATCCGCTGTCCTATCTCTATATTGTCAAAGCGATCAACACTTTCAACTTGAGCAGAGGGTATGATTCTCTGCATGATGCTATTATGAGGATTAAAGCAAATGTGCATCTCATCTCCTTCTCTTCCGATTATCTTTTTTTTCCTTCCGAGATGGAACACATTGCAACAATGATGCAGCGCAATGGGCAGAACTATACCTATATGGAAGTAGAAAGTGAATATGGGCATGATGCCTTTTTAGTCGAGTTGGATAAATTTGAAGCAACTATTAGAAATATTCTGAAATAAGGGTGGGGTTATGAAAACAGAAACATTTGAAGAGAAACTGGCATACTCCAAAGAGTTGCTTGAAAAACTGATGGATCCTGAAATCACTTTGGAATCATCTGTCAAACTTTATGAAGAGGGTTTGAAACATATTAAAGAGGCACAGAAACTGATTGAAGAGGCAAAAACAAAGATCACAGTGATTGAGCAGGAAAACCAGAACCTGTCTGGGGATAAGGCATAATGGCTTCTGCAAAACAGCTTGTGGTAGCTGCACTGCAGCTTCCGACACTGGGTATGAATGCAACCCGTCTTGAATTTTACTTGAAGCAGGCGCACAGCAGGGGTGCAGATATAATGCTGCTTGGCGAATATGTGTTGAACCATTTTTTTAAAGAGTTTGCCACTATGGCACCCAATATGGTAAAGGAGCAGAGCCGTAAGCATATGGAGCTTTTAAAGAGCCTTGCCCTAAAATATGATATTGTTTTTATTGCACCGATCATTATTACAAGAAAAGACGGATACCATAAAACCATTGTAAAAGTGACGCCAAAACATACCAAATACTATGAACAGCAAATTTTGCTTCCCTACACACACTGGAATGAAAAAAGATTTTTTGCAAATAACATAGCTCCTCTCAAGATACCAATGACATTTACGATCAAAGGTTTTAAAATTATGGTTATGGCAGGTTTTGAACTGCATTTTGATCCGTTTTGGCAGGCAGTAACACACAAAAAGATTGATTTGGTACTGCTTCCTACCGCTTCGACATTTGGTTCGCATAACCGATGGAGAGAGATTATTAAAAGTAAAGCTTTTCTGCATGGCTGTTTTATTCTCAGAGCCAATCGTTTGGGAGAATATAGCGATCACGAAGTTAAATGGAAGTTTTACGGAGATACGATGTTGGTATCTCCCGAAGGTGAAGTAGAAATGATGCTTGAAGATAAAGAATCCATGCTGGTTGAAGTTATAGATAAAGCCCAGGTTGCTGAACACCGAAAGACCTGGGGATTTGAAAGAGAGTTGAAACAGCGTGAAGATTTATGCAAATAGGGGAAAGAGGTATGTACATGACAGATTTGCCCACACCGGAAACATATTTTAAAAGACAGGTAGAACTTTGGGGAGAAAATACCCAAAAATCTCTTCAGTCTAAAAAAATTGCTATTATAGGATCCGGCGGATTGGGATCGACACTTGCTATGGCATTGGGTACTTCCGGTATCGGTGAAATACATATGGTTGATTTTGATACGGTTTCGCTCCATAATATTCACAGACAAATTGCTTTTACTCTTGCAGATGAAGGAAAAAACAAAGCCAAAACAATTGTGAAGCTTATTGAAGAGAAAAATCCTTTTATCAAAGTAGTTTCTTTTGATATGTCGTTTGATGATTTTAGAGAGCTTGGAAACGGTTACGATCTTATATTGGATGCGACAGATAACCTTTCTGTCAGAGGTGAAATAGACAAATATGCAAAAGAAAACAATATTCCCTGGATTTATGCTTCAGTAGAAGAGTTCAACGGGCAAGTCTGTTTTTTTGATGAGGCTGGTTTTCAGGTTTTCAATATCTCTGATCATAAGCCTGGAGGTATTGCTGCACCGATTGTAATGCATATTGGTTCCCTTCAGGCCAATTTGGCATTGCGTTATCTTGCCGGTCTTAATGTAGTGAAAGATATGCTGTATTACCTTTACTTTAATGATGAAGGTGAATTGATTACCCAAAAATTTGGGATGCCAAAGCATAAAGTTTCAATCGGGTAGAAAAGGAAGAGAAGAGGAAGATTTATCCTCTTCTTTTGCTTCTACTCAATCGATTAACTGTTTTTGGGGTATAATTTTTTAAAAAGAAGGAGATACCTGTATGAAATTGCTACTTTTAACGTCTGTGTCTGCACTATTGTTATTGACAGGATGTACACAGGAAACACAAAACAGTCTCAGTCGTTCGCTTCAAAATTGGACAGGAACCAATGGTGTACTTGATATCTATGCCGGAAACAAGCTGGTGCATAGGTTTATCAAAATAGATAAAGTTTCTACGGCATACGGGAGTAATGACGGAAAAATGAGGCCTTATCGCTATGGATATGGTGTGGATGACCTTAACTTCAACGGAAAAACGGATCCGGGAGAGAAGAAGGTTTATTTTGAATTTTCAGACTATTCGACCTCATATGTCTTTTACGAAAGAAATGATAAATAGAAGGAGAAGATATGAAACTGATTTCAACCAAAGATGCACCGGAAGCGATAGGGCCATATTCTCAGGCAGTTGTAGCTAACGGACTGGTCTATACTTCAGGGCAGATTGCTTTGATGCCTGATGGCAGAATGGAAAGCAGGGGGATAGAGTATCAAGCAAAACAGGTATTCAAAAATCTCTATTATGTGCTTAAAGAAGCAGATTCAAATTTTAACCATGTGATTAAAACGACAATTTATCTGGCAGATATGGATGATTTTGAAAAAGTCAATGAAATTTATGCCTATTACTTCGGAAATCACAAACCGGCGCGCAGTACAGTTGCGGTAAAAACCCTGCCTAAAAATGCACTGGTAGAGATAGAGTGTATTGCTATGGCAGATAAACATGTTGATTTTGGGTAAACTTTCGGACTTTAAAAAAATATTAAACATTGATTGGGTATAATCACGAACTTTTTTAAAATACACAGATAGTAAAGGGTTTGCAATGTACGCAATCATTAAAGCAAGTGGCCAACAATTCAAAGTGCAAGAGGGTGATATCATCTGTTTTGACAATATGGGTCTTGAGCCAAAAGCAGCAGTAGAATTCAAAGAAGTTCTTGCGGTAGACAACGGTGAATTAACAGTAGGTACTCCTTTTGTAGAGGGTGCAGTTGTTAAAGGTGAGGTGATCAATGAAGGTAGAGACAAGAAAGTGATCATCTATAAGAAAAGAAGAAGAAAAGATTCAAAACTCAAAAGAGGTTTCAGAAGAGACTTTACCAGAGTAAGAATTACTAAAATAGCATAAGTAATAGAAGGAGCAAGATATGGCACACAAGAAAGGTCAAGGATCCACTCAGAATAACCGCGATTCAGCTGGACGTCGTTTAGGCGTTAAAAAGTATGGTGGTGAGAAAGTAATTCCCGGTAATATTATTATTAGACAAAGAGGAACAAAAGTACACCCAGGTAATGGCGTAGGTATGGGTAAAGACCATACAATCTTTGCTATGGTTGAAGGTGTTGTTAAATTTGAGAACAGATCAAGAAGCCAAAAAAGAGTTTCTGTAGTTCCTGCATAATTTTTTCTATTTCTTCCTCGCATTAAGAGGGAGAATATTCTTTCAAAACCCCTCTAATTATTTCACTTATCAAGTAACTTTTTCTGATTGATTATTCTCTTCGACTTTAAAAAGAGGTATACATCTTTTTCGTCCTAAAAACCATCCGGTGTTATAGTCTATATCGGTATTGAAAAGGATATGATCCTTGCTATAGAGCCCTTTGGATGTTTCACAACCATCCGACACACCTTCTTTGAGTGCAGGAGAGAAGTTCTTTCCAAAATAGATACCACTGTAGTAAAATCCACCTTGATTTTCAGGAGTATGATGTACACCTCCACAGGCAGTAAAAAGTATCATAAAAGCACTAAGCAGGATAATAGCGGCGGGTTGTATTGTTCTCATGTATCATATCCTCTGAAAATAAATCATATGGAAAATTATAGCGAGTATTTTTCTGATTTGGGTATAATTCCATCATTCATATATCACTACTCTTTGAGTAGGATGTTTTTTTTGTAACAAAAGGTTTAATAATATGTTCGTAGACAGTGTAGAACTGATGATCAGTTCAGGTAAAGGCGGTGCAGGTGCTATTTCATTTTGGACGGAGAAATTCGTTATCAAAGGTGGACCTGACGGTGGTGACGGCGGTCGTGGCGGTTCGGTATTTTTTAAAGTAGACAACAATACAGATACCCTCTCCGGGCTTCGGGGCCGTAATCATATTAAAGCAGAGAACGGCCGTCCGGGAGAAGGGCGTAAAAAGTATGGCCGTAAAGGGCAGGATACAACCATTGTTGTACCTCCGGGAACGACAGTTATCGATAGAGAGACAGGGGAAGAACTTCTTGATCTTGTAGAAGAGGGGCAAGTTATCAAATTTCTTGAAGGGGGAAAGGGCGGCTTGGGAAATATGCACTTTAAAAGTTCAACAAACCAAAGGCCAACCTATGCACAACCGGGACTTCCCGGTATTACCAAACAGGTCAGGCTTGAAATGAAACTCATTGCCGATGTAGGATTGGTGGGGTATCCCAATGTAGGAAAATCAACACTTATTGCAACACTTTCCAATGCAAGACCGCAGGTGGCCAACTATGAGTTTACAACATTGACACCCAAGCTCGGTGTGGTACACATTAGTGATTATGATTCCTTTATGATGGCAGATATTCCGGGGATTATCGAAGGTGCCAGTGATGGTAGAGGCTTGGGGCTGGAGTTCCTCAAGCATATTGAAAGAACCAAGACTCTTTTGTTGATGATCGATGCTGCCAATTATAGAGAAATGAAATATCAGTATGAAACACTACTGGTAGAACTGGACAGATATTCGGAAACGCTTGCCGGCAGAAAGCATGCCATTGCCATTACAAAGATAGACTCTCTGAGTCAAGATGAAGTTAATACTTTGACTCAGACTTTTCTGGATGATATTGGGTTGAGTGCAAATGATACGTTGAAAAAATATAAAGCAGATATGAATTACCTCTCTTACGGGTTCAAAACAGACTTTGGTGTACCTCTGCCTGAAAAAGAGCCTTTGTTTGTTCTGCCTATCTCTTCCGTAGCACATCTCAATACCGAAGTACTGCGTTATGCGCTGGGCGATTTTGTCAAAAATGTGAAAGAAGAAACAGAAGCCGAAGAGAAGTAAGTAAAATGAAAAGAATTGTGATCAAAGTGGGTTCCCATGTCTTGACTGAGAATGGGACTATTGCCAGAGAGAGAATGATGGCTTTGGTTGAGCTTATTGCTGAGTTGAAAAAATATCAGTATGAAGTTGTACTTGTAAGCTCAGGTGCCGTAGCGGCAGGATACACACAGCTTCCTTTAGATAGAAACAAAATTGCAAATCGGCAGGCTTTGGCTGCCATTGGACAACCGCTGCTGCTTAAAATGTATCAGGAAAAGTTTGCCAAGTTTCATATGCTTTGTTCCCAGATCCTGCTGAGTGCAGATGTATTTGAATCGGATGAACATATTTCCCATGCAAAAGTGGCTGTCGATACACTGCTTGCCAATGGTGTTGTTCCGATTATCAATGAAAACGACACTGTAAGTATTGAAGAATTGGTTTTTGGAGATAATGACAGGCTTTCTGCACATGTGGCACACTATTTTGATGCCAAACTTCTGGTGATACTCTCCGATATTGATGCCCTATATGATAAAGACCCCAATAGATATGAAGATGCAAAACGTAGGGCTGTGGTAAATAAAATTCAGGAAGAAGAACTTGCTGCCGAGCATTCACCCAATAATGAATTTGCAACCGGCGGTATTGTTACCAAACTGCAATCAGCAGATTTTTTAATGAAGCATGGCAGAGAAATGTTTCTTTCAAGTGGTTTTGACCTTTCAGATATACGTACTTTTCTAATAGACCGTATACATCAGGGGGGAACTTTGTTCACATTCCCAAAGGAGGCATAATGGGCTATAAAATAGTGTATATGGGAACACCTCTCTATGCAAAAGAGATACTGAAAACATTGATTGATGCGGAAGACATGAATGTCTCTTTAGTGTTGACACAGCCAGACCGGCCAGTGGGCAGAAAAAAAATATTGACTCCTCCTCCAGTAAAAGCATTGGCTCAGGACTATGGTATTGAAGTGCTTCAGCCCAGTCGGTTGAGTGAAGAGGGAATAGAAGAGGCTATCAAAATAGAGGAGCCTGATTTTATTATTGTAGCTGCTTTTGGGCAGATACTTCCTCAGTCTGTTTTGGATATTGCTCCCTGTATCAATCTGCATGCCTCATTGCTGCCGCAATATCGGGGTGCTTCTCCTGTACAGCAGTCTTTATTAAATGGTGATGAAAAAACAGGTGTCACATCCATGTTGATGGAAGCCGGACTCGATACAGGACCAATACTGGAGAAGATTGAATTTGCTATTCCTAAAGAGATGCGCCTGTTTGCGCTGATGGACCAATTAACAAAAGATGCCTGCATACTTACGTTGAGTACGGTACGTAACTTTGGGAAAATTGTACCAGAACCCCAGAATGAAAGTCTGGCAACGCTCTGTAAAAAAATTAAAAAGAGTGATGGAGAGATTGCATTTAAAGATGCGGAAACAATTTACAATAAATATAGGGCATTTGAAGGATGGCCCGGTATTTTTGCTTCCAACGGAACAAAATTTGATGCAGTATCATTGATTGAGAATAACCATATACACAAGGCAGGAGAGATACTTTCCTATGAAGAGGAAAGTGTCATCGTCGGATGCACTAAAGGTGCTTTAAAGATAGGTATTTTACAGCCGGCATCCAAAAAAGCGATGACAGCTAAGGCTTACAGCGTAGGAAGGGGAAAAAAAATTGGAGATTTTATCCTTTGACATTCTGCCATCAACACAAAAATTTCTTTTAGAAGAACTTAAAGCGAAACGATTACAGGCACCGATTGCTGTAATTTCCAGAGAACAGAGTTTCGGGATTGGAAGCCGTGACAACAAATGGAGTGGAGGGGCGGGGAACTTTTTTGTTTCTATTGCCATTTCTCTAAATAAGCTTCCTTCCGATCTTCCTC
>Ga0256827_10001753_pt1 | contig 13996 bp, 12 predicted proteins | sample CV84metaG_FD_185977 | JGI IMG/M metagenome (GOLD analysis project Ga0256827, IMG submission 185977) | Hydrothermal vent microbial communities from East Pacific Rise, Pacific Ocean - CV84 | ecosystem: Environmental > Aquatic > Marine > Hydrothermal vents | place: Pacific Ocean: East Pacific Rise... | reverse complement strand
TAATCAGGATTTGCAAATGGATCATTTAATATACTTTTTTTATAATCGTCAAACTCTTTTGTTCTAGTATTTATAAATTCACTATTGTAAAGCTTTTCATTTAAAATCACATAAGCAATAGCATTTAAAAATAAAAGATTTGATTCATAAGGTAATATAGCTTCAGTTGTAGAAAATTTACCAAGCTGAATTTGTCTTACATCTGCTACAACTAGTGAAGATGTTTTTTTTCTAGCAGCATCTATAATTCTATTTGCTATTATAGGGTGGGCTTCTGTTGTGTTTGATCCAATTACAAGCATAAATTCAGTTTTGTAAATATCATCATAAGGGTTTGTAGCAGCTCCCTCACCAATAGTAGCTGCCATTCCGTTTAGACTAGGAGCATGACATACTCTAGCACAGTTGTCAATATTTGGTGAGTCCATAGTTTCTCTTGTGAACTTTTGAAGTAAAAATCCACTTTCACAAGATGTTCTAGCACCACCAGTTGCACAAAAACTTTTTCTACCATAAGTATGAGTTAGTTCTGCTAGTTTCCAAGCAGCTAAAGATGTACTAAACTCATAGTTTGCTTGATACCAAGTATCATTAAGAGAAACTAAAGTATGACTTCTAGCTTTTAATTCTCGTGGCATCGCATCAAAGTTTTTTTCTATAAAGCTTTTTTTGATCCTTGTATCTCTTATTCGCTCATCAGAATCTACAAAATCAAATCCTAATTTACCTTTGATACAAAGTTTACCTTGAGAAACAGCTCCATCATTTTGAGCATAAATTTTCAGTATCTTATTATCTTTTACTTGAGCAGTTATATCACAACCAACTCCACAATATGTACAAACACTTCCAATATCGTGTATCATATCAACCTCCACCTACAAATTGTAATAGTTCTAATTTATCTGCATCTTGGGGCTTGAATTTATCCCAATCATCTTTTTTTACTATGTCCATATTAACTGCTGCCGCCATCACTTTATCTTTGATATTTAGTTTTTCAATAATACTTAAAAGTGTAGCACCATCTTCAAAACTTTTATTTTCACCATTTACAATTATATTCATTGTTATTTCCTAAAACTTACCATTTTAAATCTATCACCCATACCAGTTGGATTTAGAAGTGTTTTTACTTTGTTTGCTTCACTTAAATATACTTTTTCAGATACATTTTTATGTAGCATCTCTAAAAGATCAATAATACCAAATGATACAAGTGCTTTTAGTTGAGTTTCATAACTTAAGTTTTTTGCACCAGCTTCTTTAAAGCTATCAATCACATGTGAAAAATTTACATCATAAGTTATATCAGATTGACCAAATAGATCTTTTAAATTTATATTTTCATCAAATATTGGATAAACATTATGTTTGGCATAAATTCTACATGAAAAATCATTTCGTGGATATTTCTCACCATAATCAAATGTTACAAATTCAAATTTTTTGATATTTTGACACATATTATTAGCAAACTCTTCATAACCAACTGCTACTTCACCTTTTGTAATTTTGTGTTTTTTACAATGATCTTTTAATTTTTTATCTTCTACATCTTCAAATACTATTTTAGCATCTTCTATAACGGCATATTGTAAGATATTTTTATTATTGGTATAAACAAGCTCACAACTAAAAGCATCAAAGATCTCATTTGCTACAATAAAAGCACTATCAAGATTTAATTCACTTATATCGTTGTAGTGAATAAGCTCTATATCAGAGCCAAAGCATTTTTCAAAATACTCTTTTTGCTTGATTCTTAAGTGATCGTATCGTTCAACGATAGCAAACTTTAATGTACCTATAAGTTCTGGTTTTAGTGTAAAGATAAATTGTATCATATCAGCTAATAAGTATCCATGATGAGCACCAATTTCAACAATAGTTGTATCTTTAGGTAAAAAACCTTCATCTATTACATCTACAACTCTTTTACCTAAACTACCACCAAAAAAACGACTACTACTAACCGCTGTATAAAAGTCACCCTCTTTACCTATTGTTTTATAGTTTGAGTAGTATCCATCTTTACCATATAACCACTTATTAAAGTAGTTTGAAAAACTAATTTTATTGTCCATCTTCTATCCTAGCATAAATATCTAAGTATGATATCTGTTTTTGTACCTCTAACCCCTTGATATCAAGTTGCTTTATTTTTTTTGAGTTTATCATAGTTTGTACATCTGAATCTGTTTTCATACCTACCTCTTGTTGTTCTATCATCTGGGTAAGTAAAGAATCATAAAGTTTTAGATCACTTTTTGCTATCTTGATCTTTTGATCTAAAGCCTTGATATTGGCTATTGAGAGGTTATAGATATTTATCTCCTCTTTTTGCTTATCTTCTAGTTGAGTTTTCTTTTTTAGATATTCTATTTTTGAGCTTTCTATTGTATTTGAATACTTAATATCTAATGGTATTGTGATATTAAATCCAATATTTTTAGTAGCATCTTCACTTAACATAGGATTATTGTCAGTATCGTGATATTTTGTATAATCTGCTGTAAGATTTACTGTAGGTAGATAATTTGATAAGACCATATTTTTTACCCAATAAGAGCTTTTGATCTCCTCTTGATAGTTGCTTAAGTAGATATTTTTAGCTAGATAATTATCATAGTTTACTAATTCTAAACTTGGTAATTCAAATTGATCATAATTTTTATCTGAAAGTAGTGAAAGATTATTGATATAGGTTACTCTCTTATATTCAAGATCTATTAAACTATTTTTTTTCATATTTGCATCTAATATTGCATTATCTAAAAATGATGTATCAAGTATACCATTTAGAACTTGCTCTTTTTTTCTATTGATCTCTAAATTAGAGTTTTCTATTAATAATTGTTGTTTTTTAATAGAAAAGTCAATATATTTTATTTGAAATAATAGATTAACAATCTGTTTTATTAACTCTTTCTTTTGATTATCTACTGTTGATTTTGAATATTTTTCCATACTATTAGCATATTTTATAGCATAATATATTCCACCACTTTTAAAAATAGGTTGAGAGATACCTATATATGATCTCTTGGTGGTGTATTTTTCACCTTTATTGTAAATATATTTATATACTATTGGATTGATCCAATCATTTTTAAGCTTATCACTATCTTCAATCGCTTTTAGATAAGATTGATCAAGATAGTTTTGTTTTGTTTGTGATAAGATATTATCTGAACCATTTAATCCAAGTTGACAGATCATAAGTGATGATAAAAATATGGTAATTTTATTCAAGTAGTAGATCCTTAAGGTTTATTTATCTTTATTATATCAAAAATATCATATAATTCAATAAAATATCATAAGAGAGAATATGGAAAAATTTATAACTCATTCTGAAGCTTCTAAAAAGATTTTAAATATTGCACAGATGTCATCATCATTACCTGTAAATGTTTTGATAATTGGTGAACTAGGTGTAGGTAAAACAATATTATCAAAGCATATTTTACACGACAGCCCAATATTTGATGCTAGAGTACTAGAAGATATGATTATTAAAAATAATTTTAATAAAGATGAATATAGTGAATTAATAATTTTAAATATTGATTATGCACTCAATAAGCAAGAGTTTATGGAAAAGTTAAATGGTATTAAAATAGTTGCTACAACTTCACAGTCTCTTTATGAGATTGATACATTATTTGCTATTAAAATTGATATTCCACCTTTAAGTGAAAGACCAGAAGATCTTAAAGAGTTAATAGAAGTATATATTGAAAAAGCAAATAAAATATATAATGCAGAAGTAGAGTTAAAAGATATCAAAATTGATCTAACTCAAAATGGTATAAGTTTAAAGAAAGTTATCTACAAAACAGTATCAAGCATATCGATGGATGATAATGAGATGATGGATAGTTTGGAATACTTTATAAGTAAAAAATTAGAGGAAAATAAAGAATATAGGGACCTATTAAAATATTTTGAAATACCATTACTTAAAGCTGCTAAAGAACAATATAAATCTCAATTGCAAATGGCAACAAGGTTAAATATTAATAGAATTACATTAAGAAAAAAACTAGAATTATATTCGAAGGATTTAGCATGATGAAAGATTTTTATGAAGAACTTATAGAAAATGATCTAAATCCATACCTTCTTTTTGATAGTAATGGTAAAGTAAAAAGCTATAATAAAGAGGCAGAATTTTTATTAAACTTTGTAAGTATTAGAGAACTTTTTGAACTAGCTGTATCAAATGCTAGTATAAATTTTGGTTTTAATCAAAAATATATCTCACTAAAATACAATAAGCAATCATACTATGCTATTTTGGTAGGCTATGCTAATGAAGATGAGATAGCTCTTAGATTGTATAAAGTTGTTTCAAATTATACCACTACAATAAATAACAATAAACTAAAGATGGTAAATATTTTCAGTCTAATTGATCTTTCTAAAAATAGCACACTCCTACAATCAGATCTTATTATTGATGAGCTGTATGATATCTCAATACCTGAGATGAAAATCAATATCAATGACTTTTTACTTTGTCTAAATAGTTGTTTTGAGTACTTTAAAGATGATAAAAAAATATCATTGCAAGTTCAGATAAAAATTGGGGAATATGAAGTAATTGAGAATAAAAAATATAAAATAGTAGCGTTATCATTTATAGCTGATAAAAAAGTTGTAATTGATAGTGCTTTAGAACAAAAAGCAAGTAAAGCAAATGCTAATATATTTTTCAATCAAAATGAACTTTTAATTGAATTACCAATTATAATGTAGAAAGAGGAGTTAGAACTCCTCATAGAAGTAAAAGATTTATAATTCTACTTTGTCATATCATTAGTACTATTTAAAGTACTAATGATTGTCATCAAGAATTAAAACTTTTTCTGCAATAAATAATAATATTATAAAAATACCTATTGCACCTAATCCTATTGATAATTCAGTAAATGTTGGAGCGTATTTTATTATAGATACTGGAGTTTGATACATATGTGTCATCAGTGGTTGTTTAGGAGCAATCTCTGTTATATCTACAACATTAATTCTAGAAAACATTAGACCAATTAAACCAAAGAATGATGCTATATTAAAAAAACCAACTTTAGTTTTAGAACCAAATACTGCTGCTAAAATTGGAATTATTAAACCAAATCCAACTTCATATAACCAATATTTTGGTGTATTCATAATATGTTCAACTGCTTCTATTTTACCTGGCATTGATCCATACATACCAGTAATGTATTTTACCAAATACATAATAAGTAATAAAGAAAGTATAGCAATTGATGCTTTTTTTAGTGTTAAAATTCCTCTAGTTAATTTCTCATCATCATGAATAAAACTACTAATAATTGTAAATACAAATATTCCACCAAGTAATCCACTTAGTATAAATTGAATTTGATAAAATACTCCACTTGCTATTGGAGAGTTATTTATATTACCAAATATAGATCCAGCAGTTAAAATTGAAGAGTTCGCAAATATCAATGCTAACATCGCAAGAAATTTAGCACTATTCCCTTTAGAATATGATAAAAATGTTAATAATGTAAATAGCATTGTAAGAGGATAGAATACACCTAGCCAGAATAATGCAGACATAGGATTACCACTAAGAGCTGTATATATAACCATAGTAATAGGGTGTCCTATTTCAAGTAAAAATACACTAAAACCAGCTATTAAAGATAAAAATCCAAATATTAATAATCTTTTTACAAGTGGCTTAATAGTATCTATTTCAAAAAATAGTCCAGCACTTCCTATAGCAATACTACCCATTGAAATTGCCACAAAAAATTCATATGCTGCAACTAAAAATCCCCAAGGATGTTCTCTAGTAACACCAAAAGCATGATGTCCATGAGTCAAGAAATTTATAACTCCATTTGCGTATATTAGCGATAAAACTATCGCACTTACAGCTAATAAAAGGTTAAAACCTGATAATTTAAATTTAAAATTTATATTATCTTTTAATGGTATTAATTCATTCATTATTTACTCCTTAATCTAAATAAAATAATTTAGGATTTGTACCAAGATGTGATTTTAAACTAAAATGATTTCTAGTTCTAAGTACTTCGCTAATTTCACTGTTAGGATCATCAAGATCACCAAAAATTCTTACTTTTGTAGGACAAGTATTTTGACAAGCTGTTGTGGTATCACCACGAGCTAATCTTGTATCACTACAAAATGTACATTTATCAACTGTCATAGTTCTATCATCTACATATCTTGCATCGTAAGGACACGCATTCATACAATAACTACATAAAATACATTTATCTGCATCTACTCTTACAACACCATTTTCATCATAATATGTAGCATGTGTAGGACAAACTTCTTGACAAGGTGCATCATCACAATGTTGACATTGAGATGGATAAAATGTACTTGATACTAGGTCAAGTAATGGATACTCACCTTTTATCTCAGCAACACCTACCCAAATTCTATGTTTATCTGCACCTAAAAGTACACCATTTTCCTCTTTACATGCTACTTCACAAGCTTTACAATTGATACAATTTTTGTAATCAAGTGCCATTCCATATCTAGCCATAAATTATACCTTTCTTATCTCAACATCTGTTTCGTGCATAACAGCAGCTCCGTAAACAGGCTCTATCTTATCTTCAATAATTAAAGAATCATTTGCACCATTTCCATAAGCTTCTTCCATCTCTTCACTACTTCCACCAAATCCATGTAACATAAATATTTGATTTGGAGCAATTTTTTCTGTTGGGTATGCTTTGATATTGATTTTACCAATATTACTTTTTACCTCTACCATATCTCCAAATTCTATACCTTGCTTAGCTGCAACTCTTTTATTAATCCAAATATAATTTGTTTTTATTAAGTCTCTTAGCATTGCATTATTTGTAGTTCCACTTTGAGTAAATTGTGCATGTCTACCTGTTACTAATCTAAATTTACCTGCAGGTACTACAAAATTATATTCCTCTTTCCAAGTTGGCATAGAATCTATACCTTTTTTAGATAGATTTTTAAAATTAAATACTACTTTTAAATTATCTTTTTTAGTTGTATAATTTTTCTTATTTTCAGGATAATATTGATATTCATTTACACTTAATTGCTTATGATATTCCTCCATATTTGGATAGAATACACCTTTCTCATCTAATATTTCCCAAGCTTTTTTACCAAATGCTTGTGTAATTCTCTCTTCATTTTGTTCATGAACTGGTTTTTCCCAAGCATCTGCTAGATTAAATCCATTTTCTTCATAATACTGTTCAATCTCTTTTTTAGATTTACCATCTATCTCTTCTTGAACATCTTCATCATATTTTTTAGTTATTTCCCATAAAGGTTTACTTAATTTTTCTGCTAACTCTTTATAAATAACCTCAGGTTCTTTTGTTTCAAAAAGTGGTTTAACTGTTTGTTTTCTTTGAACTATTGCAGGCTCAAGTCCACCATAAGTAGCAACAGGTGAAGTTCTTTCAAGATATGATGCTTCAGGAAGTATAACATCTGCGAACATAGTAGTATCACTAGGTAAGATATCTATCATAACATTTAGGTCCATTTTTCTTAAAAACTCTTCTGTTTTTGTAGTATTTGGTATACCACTCATTGGGTTGTGTTTTCTCATCATCATAACTCTTAAAGGATAAGGATTTTTACCCTCAAGTACCATATTTCTTAATACAATCCAAGAACCAGTTTTTTGTGAAGGTATAGCTATACCTTCTCTATCGAATCTTGACTCTACTTGAGCATACATAGGAGCATTGATCTCTTCTTTTGGAAGAGCTAGCTTTTTACCATAAATAATACCACCTTTTTTATCAAGATTACCACTTAATGCTTGAAAAATTGCCATTGCTCTACGAAGCTGAAAGTCATTCTTACTAAATACACTTCTTCTACCTTGATAGTATATAGGACTTTTAGCAGCCATAAATTCACGAGCAGTTTTGTAGATCTCTTTTGCTGAAATATTTGTAATTTTTTCAGCCCACTCAGGAGTATACTCTTTTGTTAATACATGTTGTTTATAATCATCAAATCCTACACCATATTTATGTACAAATTTTGAATCATATAAATTTTCATTTAATACTACATATGTAAGTGCTAAAACAAATGCTAAATCAGTACCTGGATTTATCGCATACCATCTATCAGCTTTTGCCGCAGTATTTGTAAATCTTGGATCTAAAACAATAGTTTTAAGTCCTCTACCTTTTGTTCGTTTAAACATATCCATTGTATCTGGAGTAATAATAGCTTCTGCTCTATTTGCACCTGCACAGATAAGATAATCGGCATTATTTAAATCTGCTTCACCATATGCACCAATAGTATTTACATAGCCACCAAGTGTAGTTTCAAGACAAATACTAATCTCATCTACATAGTTTGGAGTTCCTATCTTTTCACCAACTAAAACTTCGAAACCCTCTTTTGAAAGACCTTCTCCATTACAGTAACCAATAGTTGCTCTATTATCTTTCTCTTCATCTAAGATAGTAGCTAAACCTTTAAAATCTTTAGTACCATTTAAAATAGCATCATAAGCTTCATCCCATGTAACTCTTTTAAATTTACCTTCACCTCTTTTTCCAATTCTAACCATTGGGTATTTAAGTCTATCAGGGTCATACATAGTTTGAATACCTGCATTTCCTCTAGCACACAGCATATTTCTACTTTTTGGAAAATAAGGATTTGGATTTAATTTTGTCACTACCCCATTTTCAACTCTAGCCAAACCGGCACATTTATTTACACAAATACCACATAAAAATGGGATATTTTCAGCTTTATCTGTTCCAGTTTTAGTTGTAACTGATTCTGGTGAATGTCCATGTTTAGACTCACCATGCTCGTTTGCAAATAGATTAGTTGCTGCTATTCCACCAACAATACTCATTGCTACTGTTCCTTGAAGAAACTTTCGTCTCGAAACTTCTACTTCCATAAGCATCACTCCTTTTTATATTAAATAATAATTATTCGTAAAAATATATTAAGATAAACTTACAAAAAAAAATTATAACTGCAATAGTTTAATATAAATAATCTTATATATTGGTTAAGATTCTATTATTAACAATATAAGAAAATATTATAGTTGAAATATAATATAAAGATATTTAAATAATAAGATTATTTTATAATATAATATAAAGATATTAATGTTATCATACCGATAAAATATTTCAAAAGGGATAAAATTGGATAATCAAACAAGTAAAAATATTTTACCAAATATCAAACATTTTGTAATGGTAAGTAGTGGAAAAGGCGGTGTTGGAAAATCAACTACAACTGTAAATCTAGCAATTGCTTTAGCACAACAAGGTCAAAGAGTTGGGCTACTTGATGCTGATGTTTATGGACCTAATATACCTCGTATGATGGGTATCCAAGACCAACAACCAGTATTTTTAGGTACTAAAATAAAACCAATAATTGCACATGATGTTCAAGTGATGTCAATAGGATCACTTATTGATAGAGGAGCTGCACTTATGTGGAAAGGTGTAATGGTAACACAAGCAATAGAGCAGATGTTAGAAGATATATTATGGAAAGATGTAGATATATTATTATTTGATATGCCTCCAGGTACTGGTGATGCACAAATTACATTGGCTCAAAATTTACCTGTAACTGCAGGTATTTGTGTAACAACACCTCAAAAAGTAGCACTTGATGATACCATACGAAGTTTAGATATGTTTAAAAATTTAAATATACCCATTGCAGGTGTTATTGAAAATATGTCAGGATTTATATGTCCTGAAAGTGGTAAACAATATGACATATTTGGTAAAGGTACAACAGGAACTATTGTGGAGCATTTTGAAACTCAACTACTAGGAGAGATTCCTATAGAGATAGATATAAGAGAGGGTGGTGATAATGGAATGCCTATAACTACAGTAGCTCCAAAGAGTACTACATCAAAAAAATACCAAGAGATAGCTATAAAATTACTAACTCAAATTGAGAAAGTAAATACAAATGGAGGTGTTGATAATGGTTCAATCCAAGCAACACAATTCTAAAAGAATTTAATAATTATATTATTTCAATAAGTACATCTTATGATTAAGTTAAGTTGATCAGTATTAAGCTTAAGTGAAGCATTATCTATAATATGCTAATCTTAAGCTAGTATTTAAAAAAAAGGAACTAAATGATTGAAAATAGAAATTTTAAAAAAGATTTAGAACAATTAGATTCTATCTTAAAAGATCAAGGTATTTCAAGAAGAGATGCAATGAAAATGATGGGTGTATCAAGTATGGCAGCACTTATGATGGGTGGTACTGAGGCAGAAGCTGCTACATCTTTAAAAGCTAGTAGCGCAAAAGGTCATGTACTTATAGTTGGTGGTGGACTTTCTGGTATGTCAACAGCTGCAAGACTAAGAAATAGTGCATCTGATGTAAAAATCACTGTTATCGAACCAAATGAACTTTCAACACAATACCAACCAGGACAAACACTAGTAGGTGGTGGTCTTTGGGAAAAATCTGATGTAATTTATCATAGAGATGATTTTGTACCTTCTGATGTAACTGTTGTAAAAGAGAAAGCTGTAGAGTTTGATCCTAAGAATAATACTGTAACAACTGAAAAAGGTACAAAGATTAAGTATGACTATCTTGTAATTGCCGCAGGACTTCAATTAAATTATGGTGCAATTAAAGGCCTTGAAGAGATTGGTGCAATATATACAGCTGGGGATAATGCTAAAGCAGTATCGGCAATGACTGCAAAAGGGATATCTTCTATATATACAGCAGATGGTGCAGAAGCTACATGGTCAAATATGCAAAAAATGATAGCTGCTGCAAAAAGTGGTAAAAAACAAAATGCACTTTATACACATCCAAATACACCAATCAAATGTGGTGGAGCTCCAAAGAAAATCATGTATCTTACAAATGCAAGACTTGAAGAAGCTGGTAAAGATGCTAGAGCAAATGTAAATATGCATTTCTATCCAAATGGTGGTGGAATGTTTGGTATCAAAGATTATCATACTGCAATTGTAGAACAATTTAAAACTAGAGGTTTTAATTGGTCTTACAAACATAATCTTATTGAAGTTAAAGAGGGTGGTATTGCTGTTTTTGATAAACATGATACATTTAAAGAGTATTATGATGAAGATTTAGAAGAAAATGTAAAAGAAACGATTCATGAAACAATTGAAGTTCCTTATGACTTTATGCATGTAACTCCACCTATGAGACCTGCTGAAGAGATTGCTAAATCTCCTGTTGGGTCTAAAAAAGGTTGGGTACCTGTAAATAAAGAAACTTTACAACATGTAAAATTTCCAAATGTATTTGCACTTGGTGATATTGCAGCTGTACCTATGGGTAAAACTGGTGGGTCTGCAAGAAAACAATATAAAGTTGTAGTAAATAATCTTATTTCAATGATGGAAGAGGGTAAAATACCTGATTCAAATCATAAATATGCAGGGTATACAGTATGTCCACTTGTGACAAATATAGGTACTGTTATGCTTGCAGAGTTTAACTGGGCTTCTAAAAAAACAGGAAGTGGTAAAAATGCTGCATTATTACCATTTTTAGATCCTACTCAAGAGAGATATATGTGGTGGTTATTAAAAGTATACTTATTAAAACCAATGACACAATATGGAATGTTATCGGGAAGAGCATAATAGCTATTCAAAGATATGGAAAAAACCCAACTCGAAAGAGTTGGGTTTTTTTATGAATTATATATCCATTTAAAAGTTTTGAAGTAAAATTAGGTATAATAATTTATAAGTTTAAGTTAGCAAATTGCTAATAAAGTATATCAATAAAGGAAAATAATGAAACTTCAAGAGATAAATAAAATAGATATAGCCAATAAAAAAGTTTTCATAAGATGTGATTTTAATGTACCTGTCGATGAGTATCAAAATATTACAGATGATCGTAGAATCAAATCTGCTTTAAATACTATAAGATACTGTATAGATAATGACTGTGCAGTGATTATAGCTTCACATTTTGGACGACCAAAAGATGGTTTTGAAGAAAAATTTAGTTTAAAACCTATTAAACAAAGATTAAAAACACTACTTAAAATGGATATTAAATTAGCACCAAGTATCGTATGTGATGAAACAATTGCAATGGCTAATGATCTTCAGTGTGGTGAAATTATGTTTTTAGAAAATATGAGATTTGAAGCAGGTGAAACTAAAAATGATCCAGAGTTATCAAAAACTTTAGCTAGTATGGCTGATATTTTTATTAATGATGCATTTGGTGTATCACATAGAGCTCATGCTTCGGTTGAAGGTATTGCTCAACATTTTGATATTGAACATAAAGCAGCTGGATTTTTACTAGCAAAAGAGATTAAATTTTTCTATCATATTATAGAAGAGCCAAAAAGACCATTTGTAAGTATTGTAGGTGGTAGTAAAGTAAGTGGTAAATTAGAAGCGCTATATAATCTTGTACCAAAAGTTGATAAAATTATCATAGGTGGTGGTATGGCATTTACTTTTCTAAAAGCTTTAGGTCATGAGATCGGTAACTCTTTGGTTGAGGATGAGCTTATTCCTGAAGCTTTAAAGATAATGGAAGAAGCTAAAACTTTAGGTGTAAAATTTTATCTACCTGTAGATGTTATTGCAGCAGAAGCGTTTGATAGTGAGGCATTTGCTAAGGCTGTTACTATTCAAGAGATACCACAAGGTTGGATGGGATTAGATATCGGACCTGCGTCATCTTTACTTTTTGCACAAGCTTTAGAAGATGCTCATACAATTCTTTGGAATGGTCCAATGGGTGTATATGAGATGGATAAATTTGCAAAAGGTAGTACAAGATTATCTCATGCTGTTGCTTCATCTTATGCTACAACTGTTGTAGGTGGTGGAGATACTGCTGATCTAGTACGAAGAACTGGTGATGAAGATGAGATGAGTTTTATAAGTACAGGTGGTGGAGCTAGTTTAGAACTAATAGAAGGTAAAGTATTACCAGGTGTAAAAGCTCTAATTATAGAGTAATAAAATTTAGATTAGATTCTCCTAATAGGGGAGTCTAAAAGTTCCAATTCAATCATCTTATTTGTTTGATTTTGAGGTAAAGTTTGGTATAATAAATTTTAAACTAAAATATATTATAAATACCTTGAAGGATCACATATTGTTACATCAACAACTACTACAACAGCAACTAGCATCACAAGCCGAAGCACAGTTTGATTCATTGCCATCGCATATTATAGTTACATTAGATAATATGGCTTTTGGTATTGCTCAAAAAGAGGGTGAAGCACGAGATTCTTTTACTATCAAGCAAAGCCTTGTATCAAATATAAATAGATTATCAGAGAAAGATTTTAATTATCTAATAGAGCAATTATCAATATTAATTGATAAATCAGTACACCAAAATGAACAAATTTCTGATAAAAATGTTGAAAAAGATTTTGTATCATTTTTAGTAAGGTTATACTATTAAAATATGGTTATAAATCCAACTTTAGTCAAAACAGAAGCATTGTTACTTTATTGTAGAGATCTTATTGATTCTTATAAGAACTTATCGCAAGATACTTTTAATATTGATCATGAGAGTAAAGAGTATATCAATACTTGTACTTTAGAGTTATTAGATGTTATTAATAAAATTGTACAGCCCATAGATTATTATATACGAAATGCACGAGTTTCAAGAATAGCACTTATACTTAAAAGTTACCAGTTTATTGATAAATCTATAACCAAACAACTTAAAAAAGGGGAAAAATTCAATCCCTCTATGTTATGTTTTTCACTTTTATGTTCATGGTTTGCAGAGAAAGATCTAAATCATATTACAAAAGAGTATCTTTTTTTTACAATATACCCTTATGGTGAAATATATGATAAAATTCTTTTTAATAATAAAAACTTAGATTATAGAGCTGTAAATATGTCTATGATCAATCTTGCAGAAAATACCACTAATCGTTA
>Ga0256827_10001752_pt1 | contig 13997 bp, 9 predicted proteins | sample CV84metaG_FD_185977 | JGI IMG/M metagenome (GOLD analysis project Ga0256827, IMG submission 185977) | Hydrothermal vent microbial communities from East Pacific Rise, Pacific Ocean - CV84 | ecosystem: Environmental > Aquatic > Marine > Hydrothermal vents | place: Pacific Ocean: East Pacific Rise... | reverse complement strand
CTTATGTTTCTCTTTCCCTTCTACTTTAATGATAAATTTACCATCTGACATCTCTTTGACATACTGTGCCAACTTAAGTGGTGGTGAAGCAAGCGGTGTCAAAGTAGAGGGCCATGTCTCTGCCAACTTCCACTTGATTTTTTTGGCTGCCAATGGGCTCACCAACAATGCTACCGCACCTACCAGTGCTGCTGCTTTTGCAATTCTTTTCATCATTTCTCCTTTTGTAGTAATTTGGGGTTTCCCACAAACAAGAAGATTATAACTTAACTAGACTTTAACTCACTCTATAAAAATAGAACTTTTTTGAAACATATACATAACTGTTACTTTACTCAATCATGCATGCGCTAGATTAATATTACTCTAACCTTTAGATAGCTAGAATAAAATCATACACAGTAATAGTATGGTAATACTCTTATACTACAATATACACCTGTTTTAAGCATCATTAAATAAAAGGGATATCTATGGATACATATAAAACCATACGAAAGTGGTCAGTGGCTCTCATGACAACATTTATGCTAGTCAACTGCGGAGGGGGAGGGGGAACAGCTGCTGAAGAAGGAAATAGTTCGGCTATAGTTGATGAATTTTCTACCTCAGAGTATAAGGGTCTTGTATTCTATCATAAAAGCATGCCTTCTACCGAATATAGACTTAAGCAATTGACAGACAGTGAGTTTGATGAATTAGATGAAACCAAACAGTTGGCTATTGCAAACAAGTTATTGGCTACACTCTTTTTCGGATACCCTCTAAAAGAGCTGAAGACAAAAATCAGCAATGGTAATTTTCTAAGTAGTATTCGAAATGGCTTGGATACAGAGGGCACAGACAAAGAGTGGTTGGAAAACTATATACTGGATGACAGTGTATTTCAGCAATACCAGAGTCAATGGTATGAACCACAAGCCATTACTATTTTAACCCGTTTCTATGCAATGAAAGATCTGGATAAATACTTCCTGCAAAACTGGGTCGCCTATATCCTCACACAAACCATTATGTTCTCTCCTGCCTATGAACTCTCATCTACCCATACACCCAATATCTCTGGGGTATATAACCGTCTAGTCACAATGTTGGAAAACGACAGTGGTATGCGCTTTATCTCCTATGTCCATATGTCTAGTGAAGACAACTGGCGGAGATTTAGAAGCCCAGAAGACAATGGACGTGAAATGCTGGAGATATACCTACTTGATGCCAACGATGCCCATGTTCCTCTTGCAGGACAGGCACTCAAAAACTGGAAACTTAACACAGACAGTGATACACTTGAAATAGGGCTAAACCGTAACACCCAACCGATCTCATTGTTTGGTACCACCATCTACAATGGAGATGATTTTTATAGAGAGCTTGCCAAATCAAATGCCTTTACAAAAGGAGTAACCAGTAGGCTGGTAGATTTTTTCTTCCCTGAGAAAAGTAATGTGCAAAAAATCTCTATCACCGACAGTATCGTCTCAAGCAAACCTGAGACATGGCAGGATATTCTCTTTCAAATCATCTTTTCAGAGGAGTATCTTCTGCATAACAGTAGAGGGCAGAGTGCCGAAGAGACTTTCTTCTCTCTTGCAAAAAAGCTAAACTATAGACATAGAAAGGGCACCTTCAGTACGCTTAAAAGCGAGCTTGAAAAGATGCACCAAGCTACAATGAAATACAAGCTTGGGAAGATAGAAAGAGTGCCACTGGACACCCTCTCTTTCGCACACTATCATAAATACATACGAGAGCGAGTATTGATGCGAAGAGCCAATCCTGAACAAGACAATCCTGCCAGTTGGAATTATAATGGCTGGCAAGATAGCTTTATCGGGTTTGATCAATTTGAACAAGATGAAAATGATCATGTAACGACACTCAAGAATTTTGTCAACTACCTGTTTGAAGCCACTGTTGCGAGGCAGGCAACTGCAGACGAACAGAAACTTTTTAAAGACCATATGATTGAGACAGAAGATGGTACGCAGGTATTTAAATACAGCTTTGATATATTTACTACACATGATGATCCGGATAAACAGAAAGAGCGACGAGAAGATCGTAAAAGAGAGATAGCACTTATCGTATTGGACTATATCTCCAGACTAGCTATCACCTACAGACAAAGTGAGGTACACTAACATGAAAAGAAGAGACTTTATCAAACTGTCACTGGTAAGCGGATCCGCTATCTTGATGCCACAGTTCAGCTATGCTGCAGTACTTGATCTGGAAAATATCAACTTTTCCTCTGGTGTCTATGAGAGCAACCAAGCACAAACTATTATTGTTTTCCTCTATGGAGGCGCCAGCCAACTGGGAGGGAATATCACCAATCTAGCGGAGATTGAACGCTATTCCCAAAACAGTTATCATGATTACTTTGATGGTAGAGGCATCACTCCTACAGAACATGGATGCTGGGCAGAAGCAGGAGGTACAGAGATGGAGAGGATCATGACAGATGAAAATATGACGCTTTACCGATCCTGCTACTCTCAGGTACGGGAAGATGCCAACAACAAGGCCCATGGGGTTTGTACTGAACAGAATCAAAAGGGCTCTTTTGATACAGATGGTGGTGGTGTAGTTGCGAATATTGCTACCATCTTACATGCCAATGGTGCCATTGATGAAAACACCCTTATGCCTTTTGTCACTATGGAGGGTGAATCTACCTTTTATACTGAAGGCAATGTACCTCTACCCGGCTATCTCAAACCCGTAGGGATTAGTGAAGACTTTGACAACCCCTATGCAAGAAGGGTTCGAAACTGGAACTATTATACGGAAGCAGAAAGGGATAGATTGCCTGATGAATGGTGGAGGGATGAGACCCCTGGTGTATTTGATCCAGCACTTACCAAAGCAATGGATAGAGTCGCACAGTCACACAACCAAGTCGGCAAGATCAAGGATGGCTTTACGAAACGTGAAAAACTTGCTTTGTTTATTGAAAATATCAAGAGTGCAAAAACGCCGGAGCTAGGAGAAAATGCCTATCCTGAGAACAGTGATTTTGCCAATAAACTTGAAGCAGCAGTTAAACTCCTGGGCAATAACCCTGATACCAAAATCATCACTCTGGGGACAGGTGGTCTGGGTGGCTGGGATGATCATAATGATGCTAGAGATTATGCTAACAGAAAAGAAGCACTCTTCCGTTCTCTTCGATCAGCAGTAGCACACTTGGAAGCGATCAAAAAGATCGATACTGTCAATATCATGGTCTTCGGAGAATTTGGCAGAAATGTCAATCTCAACTCTGCCCATGGATGGGATCATGGCAATCTACAAAATCTCTATGTGCTTGGGGGAAGAAGATACTTCACTCATCGTGGTGTTGTAGGTGAAACTGTCGTGGACAATACAGGAAGCCTCAATCGCCTCTGGCTCAAACCAAAAAGTGGAACCTATTGGTTTGAACCACTCAGTATCGCTGCCACACTCTATAAAATCTATGGCATTGAAAATCCAAATATACTGACAGGAGGGAACTATCCTCCTGTCAATGCCCTCGCTTAAAGACCCTTGTGTCGTCTCTCTTCTTGAAGAGAGACACAAAAAAATGTATTAGCGTCTAAATGGTCTAGGGTGAGGTCTTGTCGGTCTAGGCGAGCAGAAACCATATCTAGATGCATTGGCAGGCATATAGTATCGATTGTCAAATAATCCTCTCCCTCTAAGACGATCCTGATATCGGTAGTACCTATCATAGCCATAAAAAATACCGTCAAAGTTGAATCCATATCTATTGAAATACCCATAGTGGTACCCATATCTATCATAAAAAGTGGCCCTATCATAACGGTATGCTAGATACCAGCCTCTCTTAAAATTACGATAGCCTTGTTGTCTGGGGCCTCTAGGATAATCCCACCCCCCATACCACTCGTCCTCAACATAGCGTTTCTGTACTCTCTTTTTGTGCCCAGAGCGAAACAAATCGTTCATTCTTTTATTTGAAGAAACTCTTTTTTGTGGTGTTCTGACTCTTCGCTTTAGTTTTTGGTACTCTTTTTGTGTCCGAAATCTCTTCGTACGTGCTTTTTTCTTCGTCATCTTCTTATCTAGTCTCTGTACTTTTTTTGGACTCAGTTCTCCAGATGCTGAAGCCTGTAAACTCAAACCGAACATCATCAAGAATGCGAACATACCCATTGCAATCATTTTTTTCATTTTGTCTCCTTTTTGATATAGTGCCATTGTATACTATTATTGTGGAGAGATTGTTGTACTCTCACGCTACCCTACCCTTCTACCACTAATGCCTCTTCTTGGTAGATCCCCAACACCTTTGCTTCTTCTAGAATCATTTCACTGACCCGCATGCGACTTTCTATGATCACATCTGCCAACTTACTTTTGATATGAAGCTCCAAGGGTCTATTCCCTGGGTACTTCTCAGCCAGACACATCAACTCCTCTGCGATCTTTGGGTCTGGCATTAAGTTCAGTGCCAAGACCAAAGGAGGCTGCTCTGGCTCAGGTGTATGCTTCTCCTCTTTTTTGATCTTTACCTTCTCTTTTTTGGCATCTTTCAGGGTTTCAATTTTGAGAATATTCATGCGTGTGAATTCTCTGTCTTTCCCTATCTTGACCTTGAAAGCAATCGGTTTTGTCGTATCAAAGCCTTCATCTAACTCTTTCAAACGGTTTTCAAACAGCATCAATTCGATATTACCATGGAGATCCATGATATTGGCGATACCAAATTTGTTACCCTTTTTACTAATCTTTTCAGTGATACTCTCAATTTTTCCTATGATCAGTGCTTGTGAGCCATCTGCCAGATCTCCGATCTCTGAACTCAGGGTATAGTTGATCTCACTAAGTGTCTCACGGTATTTGTCCAAGGGATGTCCTGAAACATAGAAACCTAGAGACTCCTTCTCCATCTCCAAGATTTCCATCGGTTCAAACTCATCCAAGTGATTCAGTTCCAGGGAAACAGAGGTCATCTCTTCCCCATCCCCAAAGAGCGAACCTACCGCATTTTTCTTGGCATCACCTGCCCGTTTGGCAGTATCGATGATCTCCTCTATCTGAGCGATCATTGACTTACGGGAATAGCCAAAGTTATCTAGTGCACCCGCCTTGATCAAAGATTCTATCACTTTTTTGTTTACTTTACTGGAATCGATACGAGAAACGAAATCAGAAAGATCCTTAAATGCCCCCTCTTCTCTGGCATCCAGCATACTGCTGATCGCGATATCCCCCGCACCCTTGACCGCACCCATTCCGAACATGACTACTTCATCCCCATCGATATTGGTTGCTTCAAAGACCAATCCAGAACGATTGATATCTGGTGGCAAGAGCTTGATGCCCATATGCCCAAGCTCATCCACATACTTGACTACTTTGTCCGTATTGCTTTTCTCCAGTGTCAGGATCGCAGCCATGAACTCCGTAGGATAGTAGTGCTTGAGGTAAGAGGTATAGAAAGTGATCATCGCATAGGCAGCAGAGTGAGACTTGTTAAATCCGTAACCTGCAAACTTGACGATCAGATCGAACAGCTCTTCTGCTTTGGCTCTGTCAAACCCTTTCTTCGCTGCACCATCGGCAAACTCTGCCTGTAGTTTATCCATCTCCTCTTTGATCTTTTTCCCCATTGCTCGTCGTACCAAGTCTGCACCACCTAGACTAAAGCCACCGATGGTTTGTACGATCTGCATAACCTGCTCTTGATAGACAATCACTCCATAGGTAGGCTTGAGGATCGGCTCTAGCTCCGGAAACATATAGGTAATCTCCTGTCTGCCATGCTTTCGCTCCACAAAGTCATCAAGCATCCCAGACTCCATAGGCCCTGGACGATAAAGTGCCAGCATCGCAATTACATCCTCAAATCCATCCGGTTTGAGTTTTTTTGCAAGCTCCCGCATCCCTGATGATTCGATCTGAAACAACCCTAAAGTATCTCCAGTACCGATATAGTCATAGACTGATTTATCCTCGATATTTTCCTCAACAAAGTTGATCCGTTTGCCATGACGTTTTTCCACAAGCTTCAGTGCCTCTTCGATGACAGTGAGAGTCTTAAGCCCAAGGAAGTCAAACTTTATCAGATCCACATCCTCAACATATTTTCCGCTGTATTGTGTTGCCAGTGTATCCAAGCCTGAAGGTTTGAAGAGTGGGGTCTTTTGCCAAAGCGGTTCATTGGAGATCACCACTCCTGCCGCATGGGTACCTGCATTGCGGTTCAGCCCCTCCAGAGCCAAGGCGTACTCCCAAACTCTTTTGGCAGAAGGATCACTCTCCAAAAGTGCTTTGATCTTGGGCTCTTTCTCATAGGAGTTTTTCAGGTCTATCCCCAGTTCATCCGGGATCAGTTTTGCCATGGCATCAGCTTTGGCATAAGGCATATCCAATACTCTGGCAACATCACGGATCACCCCTTTGGCAAGCAACTTACCAAAGGTAATGATCTGGGCGACATTGACCCGTCCATACTTTTCAACCACATAGTCGAGTATCTCTTGACGGCGTGCCTGACAGAAGTCCATATCGATATCCGGCATAGAGATTCGCTCTGGATTGAGAAATCGTTCAAAGAGTAATCCATAGGGAAGAGGATCGATATCCGTAATACGTAGTGCATAAGCAACCAATGATCCTGCTGCCGACCCCCTCCCAGGTCCTACCGGGATATCCATCCGCTTGGCCGCATCCACAAAATCCCAGACGATCAACATATAGCCGGGGAACTTCATATTGTTGATAATATCTATTTCCACCTGGAGTCTCTCTCGATACTCTTGATGCTTCTCTTCAGGAACGATCTTGAGCCGCTCTTCCAGCCCTCTTCTGGACTCTTCGATGAAGAGTATCTTATCATTCTCCAGCGAATACTCTATCTCCGGTTCTGGCAATTCCAGTCCAATGGCTGCTGCCCGATCCCTGGAGAATTTGAAGTTAGGGGGTGTCGGGTTACCCAATTTGATCTCCAAGTTACATTTTTCAGCGATCTCTTGTGTATGCACCAATGCTTCAGGGATATCAGCAAACAACAGAGCCATCTCGTCAGGTGACTTAACATAAAATTCATGCACCGAATGGCGTAGACGATTAGGGTCATCATAGAGTTTGTTCATCGCAATACACATAAATGCCTCATGGGCATCAGCATCTTTTTGTACGGTATAATGGGTATCATTGGTAGCGATGATCTTGATCTCTGTCTCTTGGGCGATCTGGATGATCTGCTTATCGATACGATGCTGATCCCCGATCCCATGTCGCATGATCTCCAGATAGAAATCCTCTCCAAAAAGTGCCTTATATTTCAACGCTACTCTTTTTGCCTCTTCAAAGCCCTTGGCACCAAACTTGAGGTTACGGTCAGAGAGATTCAGGTTCCAGTTAACCTCACCCTGTAGACAGGCAGAGGAGCAGATAAGCCCTTCGCTATGTTCTGCGAGTAACTCCCAGTTGATTCTAGGATAGTAGTAAAAACCATTGATATATGCTTCTGAACTTAGCCTCATTAGGTTTTTGTATCCTGTCTCATTTTTAGCATACAGACAGAGGTGGAAGCGCTGTCTGACACTCTTATCTCCCAGATCAGACTGGTTATGCACATAGGCTTCCATCCCAATGATCGGTTTGATCCCTTCTGCTCTCATCGCATTGTAGAAGTCTATGGTACCAAACATATTGCCATGATCCGTCATCGCCACAGAGTCCATCCCCAGTGCTTTGATCTTTTTTGCCAGTGGCTTGATCTTGTTGGCACCGTCCAGCAGTGAGTACTCTGTATGTAGATGCAGATGGGTAAATTTTGGTTGGGACATAGTGTGCCTTTGGATGATAAGTATAGTAATAGAATATATCGAAGTTTTTGTAAAAAGTGCGTTAAAAAAAGATATTTTGCAGAAGCAGCGAGTGCTTCTGCATGAGGCTACATTACTGGCTTATCATTTACCAGAAGATGGCCTTTTTCAAACTTGAGAACAAAGACTGCTTTGTCCCCTTCATATTTGGCATACATCATCACCATCGCCATAGCTTGTGGCGGGAACTGATTGGACATTTTATCTAGATCAGTTTTGTTTAAAACAAGTTTTCCATCAGCTTGTAGGAAAGAGAGCAGCATCATTGCCGCCATAGGATTGTCAAACTTAATATCATTCTTTGCCAAAGTTGCATCTATATTAAGATCCATCTTGCCATAGTTCATCTGCTGACCCATACTCTCCATGGAGATACTATCTATCCCTACAGGAGAGAAAGAGAGACCCATACCATGATTGACGATACTATATCCTATTGCAGCTATCTTCTCTTCTTCTGCTTTGGACAGTGCTTCCCCTTGCTGCTGTTTTTGACTCAGCATGCCGGCAAACTCCATAAAGGCAGGGAAAAAGTTTACCATATCTTTGACCGCATAGCCAAATCTGAACCCTTTGAGATCAAACAATGGTGTAGTGGCTTTCTCCTCTTTGACTGAGATATGTTTGATCGTTGCTTTTTCATGATAATTTAGTGTTTTGTCAAACAGGACTTTGGCTTCACCTAGATAAGTATCCATCATAAATGTTGTTGTTTTCCCTGCTTTTTGTGCACTCCCTTCCAAAGATGCCAAGCCCATCTTGTAATCAATCACCGCACCATTGCTAAGCATTTCTCCCAACAACTTCATAGATTTAGCTACAGTTGCATTGATATCTTTTTGAGGTGTAGTTGCCAGCAGATAGAACTCTTTCATCAGTGATTCATCCATATTGTCAGAGAAGCCTTCGATCATCATCTCTTTTAGATGTACAACGACATCGTCTCCCTCATCTTTGACTAGGATATCTATATTGGGGATTTTAAAGCTTGCATCTGCTTTGATCTTTTTGCCATGCAGTGTGACGTCATAGTCCATGTGGCTCTTTTTGAATGCTACCGAGAAACTATCATTGCCCTCTCCTCCCTCAATCTGGATAAGAGGAAAGTCACATATTTGCTTACCTAGATAAGCATTGCTCTTGTCGATAACACACACAGGATTTAGATAAGAAAAAGCGATCTCTTTTGTACCATTGTTTTCAAATCCATATTGAAACTCACCACCCTTGATCGTAAAGGCTCTACTGGGAGATGCTTCGGTAGCTGCTTTTTTGATATCTATCTGTGCACCCTTGAGAACAAGACTGATAGTCTCAACCCCCTGTACTATCTTTTCATTGATATCTTTGAAGTCTACCTTTTTGATATTCTCATCGCTGTCTAGTGTCAAATAGGCACCAATCTTTTTCTCAGTGATCATTTTTTGTAAGGCTGCACTCTCTTTACCATTACCCATAAAATAGATAAATACACTCTTTTGACTATTGGCTGCATACGCTTTCCAATCTACTTCAACCCCTACCTTGGCACCTGCAATAGCATTTTCCAACAGCTTGCGTGACTGGGGATCCAGTGTTGCCATATTGACCATACTCAAGAAAGAGGATGCTGCCGCTTTGGTATCTTTGATCGTCAGTACATAGCTCTGCTCTGCTGTTTGGTTTAGGTCAAATCCTGCTGCAACAATACCTTCCAGTCTCTTCTGAAAAGCTGCTTTTCTTTTCTCTATAGAAACCGCAGGGCCCTTTTGTGCTACCTCTTTTGTCCCCTCTTTTTGAGGCGTATCCTCACCACATCCTGTGATCACAAAAAGTGATACTATGGATAAGATCATTATCAAGATTGATTTTTTCATCTGTCTTCCTTCTTTTTATTTTTGTAGAAGTATACAATAAATATTTATTTTTATGTTATTTATCATATTTATATTTAAGTTTATAAAATCCTTCTTAAGATATAATATTTATATATAATATATAGCTCTATAAGGATAAATAATGAAAACCATACTATTCTTTTCTCTACTATTCTGCTTTACTTCATTGAGTTATGCCAAAAAAATCTCTGCAGAAGCCTGTGCAATACAAAAAGGTCAATTTATCTTTGCCGGAGGAGAATGCATCCAATATGTTGAGATAGAGGGAGAGAAAAAAGAGACAATCACGATCATTGTCCATGGCACATGGAAAGAGCATACAGATACACTGTCCCGTTATACTCCTTTTGCAGAGACGATCAATATGGCGACAGATATCACTACAATCGCCATAGCCCTTCCCGGATATTCACACTCTTCTACCAATCACCTGCAGGCACTTTCACACAAAGGAAGTGAAAACCTTGCTGAGAGCAAAGCATATCTTAGCTTTTTGGCTGAGCTTATCACTGCACTCAAAAAGACATACCGAGCCAAAACAGTGAACTACATCGGTCACTCTGCAGGGGCAATGATGGGGGCTACTTTAACAGGAATGAAGCCTTCTCTCATCAACCGTATTGCCTTAGCAGGAGGAAGATATACTACACATCCTTCGAACAAGACAAAAGATCGGCTTAGCATCAATACATATATAGAACGCGTAGATAAAAAGACCAAGTACCTGCTGATCTATGGTACGGAAGATAAGATCTCCAAGCCACAAGCGACCAAAGACTTCTATACCTTAGCTAAAAAACATGGATTGGATGTCACTCTTGTGGAGGTCAAAGGTGCAGCACACCTCGACCTGGATATGACCGACACCTCCATAGAGGCGATAGAGGCTATACTCGAATAAGTAGTCTAGGTACTACTTACCCTCTACAAGCATATCCATAGTCTCTGCTAGATCATGTGCAAGTATCTTATAGTTTCTTTTAAGCTTGAGAAGCTTGGCTTGTCCTTTGTTACCTACTTCACTCAGTTTTTCTCTAGGCATCTCTATCAATGCTTTGAGTGACTTAGTGATCTTTTGTGTATCAAACTCTGAAAAAAATGCTTCATTCTCTGCAAAAATCGCATGGTTTTTACTATTGTCTGTCATCAAGGCAGGGATAGCACAGTCATAATAACTGATTACCTTATCTGCAATCACCGTATCAAAAAAGTTTAGGTGTGGTAATAGTGAGATGCCTACATCACTCTTGTTGATCTCCTCTCTGAGCTCAGCCAGTGTATAGACAGCTTCATGGATAGTAATCCTATTTTTGATCGTAGGATACAGGCGCATGAGTGTATTGATATACTCTTTTTTCTTGGTGATGATATTGAGATGCCATGCATCCTCTTTGATCGCTTCAAATGCATCCAAAACAACATCAAAGCTACGCAAAGGACCGATAGAACCCGCATGCACAAAAATAGTTTTCTGGTTATCAGAAAACTCATGATGCTTGATGGTATCTGGATCAAGACCCACCCAAATAGGGAAAGACTTAGTGTTAATCTGTGGATAAAATGCCTGATGTGCTTCTGGTGAAGAGGGCAAGAATAGATCACACTGATTGACCAAGTTGTCTCTTTCTGCTATTTTACGTTTATACAGAAGTCTTTTGTATACGGCAGAAGGGGAATACCCTTTAGTAGCTTCTAGGGCGTGGTGCTTTTTAGGATAAGATATCCTGTACCCTACTTTGTAGCCAAACTCATCTTTATGCTTTAGCACGTTTTTGAGTACATCTTTTTTGTTACGAACGATAACAAAATCATACTGTGAAGGGTCACTTCCCGTACTCAGATAGGTGATGATGTTGTTACGGTCTTTTTTGGGGATGATCAGGTGGTTTCCTTTTCTTTGGAAACTATGCTTATACTTTGTAATAAAGACGATATCCACATCCCAGTGCTCTTTGAGATGATTGTCAAACAGTGATGAAATCGTACCATTGTCACTATACTCTTCTTGGTCGGTTATATAAAGTAACTTACGCATCTGTATTCTCCTCGACTAAATCTTGGTCAAATCGTGCCTCATCAAACTGCTTATCCAGATAGGCACAGATCTTTTTCACATCACGCTGGGCATTGCCCAGACATGAGGTGGCTCCAGGAGATGGGGTCATATTAAAGATGATCCCATCTCCTGTATCTATAGAAGCCTCCCCTAGCATAAGCTTCTGGTTTTTTTTGTCTAGAATCTGCCCTCTGACCCCACCAAAGCCTTTGGCATACTCGATATCCTCCATCTGCAATGAGGGGATGATCTTTCTAGCATCACGCAAGAACGCCCGTTTTCCAAGATAGGGAATCTCAAAAAGGAAATTTCTCAAGATATAATTACGTATATCTTTGTCCTTTAAAAGGTCATAAAATATTTTGACAATACTACTATCCAGCCGCAATGTCTTAAAGAAATCCAGATAAGTCCCACTTCTAAAGCGTTCGAGTTTCGGCAGTACCAAGGCTGTAGGGCCAAAACGTGTATGGTCATTCAAGGTAATATCAGGATCACCGTGTAGTGCAGCAAATGGCAGTTTAGGGTTTTGTACCATATAGACTTTCCCTACGAGAATACGCTTGTGTGCCTTATAGAAACTTCCTGCCATAGGAAGCTGACCATAATCCAGTCCATATCCCATTTGATGTGCCAAGAACAGACTATGTGCCCCTGCATTTGCCACAACAACCTTGGCTTGAAAATGCCTGCCGTCTTTTGTCTCTAGATGGAAAACTCCATCCTTTTTCTCTATCTTTGTCACTTGGGCATCAAAGAAGACATCTGTCTGCATCGTTTCATTTTTCTTTGCGTTATCAATAAAGGTATCACTCAGTGCTTTGAAGTTGGCAGTGGTGTATTGGTCTTTAGCCCCTACCCCTACTATTTCTTCATTTCTGCCATGCCCTTTCTCGTCAAAGATAAGTGCTGGCTCTATCTTTTCAAGATCCTCTTTGTTGTAGAGTTCTAGATAGGGATAGAGTGACTTGAACTCTTCGTAGCGTTTGGTCATAAATCGACACTCATCATAGCCGATACCTATCGCCATCTTTTGATGCTTGAACATAATCTCATTCTCATATCCATACTGCAAGCAATACTTCTCTATCATCTTCGCTGTACGCTGTACATGCTTTGCTTTATCGAGTGTATAGTTCGTCTCGATATCTCCACAGTGTATAGTTTGAGAGTTTGCTGTGGCATTTGAATTTAATGTTGCCACCTCAGAATATTTCTCCAGAAGTGCAACGCTTGTCAAGTTTGTATAATAACTTAACTCATAAAAGAGGGCAGCACCAGAGATACCTCCTCCAATGATCAGAACCTCATATGTTTCTGTCTCCATAGTATCACTCACCTTTGTGAAAGTTAGATTGGCCTCATAATGTTTATACCCCAAGTATTGATAAATATGAAATTCTTATCTATTTCTTATACAATAAAAATATACTGATATATCAATATTTTTGTACACTTTTATGTCTCTCCTTAAACACTATTTAGCAACTATAAGTATAGCTGGGTTTGGCTCTCCTTCGCTTTAATCCTGTATGAATTGTGCCTTTTTAGCAAAAAGTAGAAAGTGTGCCTTCTCGTACAGCACTATAGCTCTCCTCTCCTACCAGCTGTCTGATGATCTCCAATCCGAAGCAGATCGCTGTACCCGGGCCTTGTGAGGTGATCACTTTGCCATCTATAACGACTTTCTTATCTGCCACTCTGTCTGCAGGTCTGATCTGCTCTTCAACAGAAGGATAACAGGTATACCGCTGACTCAGCACACCTGCCACATGGAGTGCATAAGGTGCGGCACACATGGCAGCAATCCATTTACCATCAGCAGCAAAGCGCTTGATCACTGTCTGTGCCAGAGGATTCTCTGCCAAGCGGTTCGTACCATCCCAGCCTCCAGGCAGGACCACGATATCATAGTCATCCGGTGCAGCTACTTTGAGTGATATATTTGCCTGTAGTGTGATACCATTAGCTCCGGTTACCAATGCACCATCCAGATAGGCACTATGCACTTCTACACCACCTCTCCTCAATATATCGATAATAGATACCGCCTCTATCTCCTCAAAGCCTTCTGCCAGTAGTACCAATGCTGTTGCCATGATCTGCTCCTTATATATAAAAATAGATAGGATAATTATAGCACATTCAGTGAGGAGGAGAATAAACGTAGGGACAGATTCTATATCTGTCCAAAGAATAGTAGAAAGGGGGGGAGTCTTA
>Ga0256827_10001751_pt1 | contig 14002 bp, 12 predicted proteins | sample CV84metaG_FD_185977 | JGI IMG/M metagenome (GOLD analysis project Ga0256827, IMG submission 185977) | Hydrothermal vent microbial communities from East Pacific Rise, Pacific Ocean - CV84 | ecosystem: Environmental > Aquatic > Marine > Hydrothermal vents | place: Pacific Ocean: East Pacific Rise... | reverse complement strand
CTATCAAATGAGACCTCTTTTGGACGAAGATAGAGTAGTTTTTTATCTCTAAAAAAGCTTTTGATATCATCTGCTAAACTCTTACCATAAAACTCTTTTGGGTGGTAGATAACATTACCTCCTAGCTCTTCTATCTTTTTTTGGGTTGCTCCACCAATTGCAATAGATGGGTAGTTTTTCCAACTTTTATCAATAGTATCAGCTGTGACAACTGCCTGTTTTGATGTGAATATTAGAGTATCTATATTTGAGAAATCTATACTATCTACAACTATCTCAAAAGATATCATAGGAAGAGAGACAGTTCCCTCTTTTTTTAGTGGGGAGAGTAGATATATCATCTGACTTGACCCAATTTTTTTCCCTCTGATATGGCATTATTTATCTCTTCATCATCATATGGGTCATAGTGAGGGGTAATAATCCAACGTTTTTTTTCATCCAAAAGTATAATCTTGTCCTCTATTTGGTCTGAAATTCTATGAGCCTCAATTAGATACATATTTGGTTGTAGTACCAAATGAAACTCTACAAAATTGGACGTTCCATCTGTTCTTGTTTTTAACCAATGAAATCCATTTACCTCGGGATGAGATGTAATTAGTTTTTTTATCTCTTCTACCCTCTCTTTTTCAATAGCACGGTCAAGTAAAATAGCAATCCCCTCCTCTATAATCTCATATGCAGAGTAGATAATATAGATACCAATTCCAAAACCAAAAAGTGCATCAATCCACTCTAAACCTGTAATATAGACTATTCCTAATGCTAAAAGAATAACACCATTACTCCATAAATCTGTTTGATAGTGTAAAGCATCAGACTTAATTACAAGATTGTCTGTCTCTTTTGCCACTTTTAATAGGTACTGAACCAGCATAAAGGTTACTATAATAGAGATAATCATAACTGTAATAGCAGGAGTTAGAAGCTCTGTTTTTGAACCATATAGTGCTTTTTGAACTGCTTCATATATGATGTATAGTCCAGAGATGGTAATAACTGTCCCCTCAATCACCCCTGCGATTGCTTGAACTTTACCCTTTCCATACTGAAAATCCTCTGTTGCTTTCTCTTCTGATTTTTTAATTGCAAAGAAGTTAAAAATAGAGATTAGTGTATCTAACAAAGAGTCAATTGCTGATGCCAAAACAGCTACAGACCCAGAGGCTACTCCAATAAAGAACTTTATAAATGTTAGGATAGTAGCTACAGCAGTAGCTACTATAGTGGCTCTTTTTTCTGATGACATGATTTTTCCTTTAAGTTATAGTAACTATTTTTGGAAGTGTACCATTTTAAGCTTACCTACTTCCTCTAACTCAATTAAAAAATACTACTTCTCAATAAGCTTAACATCTATAATTTCAAGCTCTTCATTTCTTTTACCCCCACCAATACGCTTACCACGATAATAATAACCACCTGCTGCACCACCTGCTGCGGTTAGGGTTAACAGTCCTACTGTTACCATCTGTGCTAATACAAATAGACCTCCAATAGCAAGAGTACCTGCAAAAGCAGCACCAACTTTAAAGTTTGCTTTAGCATAAGTTACTTTTGCCTCTCTTGCAATATCTCGTTGTGCCTGTTTTACTACCTCTGTTTTTGCCTTTTCAGCATTTACTTTTATTGTCTCTTTCTCTTTTGCAAATTTACTTTTTATCTTCTGTTCAGAATCTTTACGAAAATGAGCAGAGAGAGAGGTAAACCACAAAGCTACCACTAATGAGACAGATAGAAGAGGGATAGATAAACGTAATAGTCCATCTACAGTTAATTCGATAGGAGAGATTGAGATTAATACACCTGTAATAAGTTGTACTAAAACAATACCTAAGAAAAATTTTAATAGTTGCATCTTTTATTCCTTGAAACATGACTTGAAAATTGAAACGTATTATATCATATGATATAATACGTTTTTAGATAAAAACAAGGCAATATTTGTGCAAACTACAATAAAGACTCAAAAATTCATACTAAAACTCTTCCCTGAAATTATGGTCAAAGGTTCATCTGCAAAAAAACAGATGATTGGACAGCTATATAACAATCTTATGAAACTTTTAGGAGAGATAGATGAGAGTATAAATATCAAAAAGTTCTCTGATAAAATAGAGGTAGTGACACCTATTGAGGTTGTAGATAGAGTAAGAGAGAGACTGTTAAACACTTCGGGTATAGAACAGGTATTAGAGGCACTACAATTTGATAATATGGAGAAGCTTGATGATATCAAAGTAAAAGTATCTGATATTAGTAGCCATGAGATAACAGATAAAACATTTGTAGTTCGTGCTAAACGCTCAGGAACACATCCATTTAACTCTTCGGAGATGGAGCGTGTCATTGGTGGTTATATGTTAGCTAACTCCTCGGCAAAAGGTGTAGATTTGCATCACCCAGAGGTTACTGTCAAAATTGAGCTTATCAATAAACAGCTAAATATTATTACTCAAAAGCATGTAGGGCTTGGTGGTTATCCTATTGGAACACAGGGGGATGTGCTATCTTTGATGTCAGGTGGATTTGACTCTACTGTCGCTTCATATCTCACAATGAGACGTGGGCTAAAGACTCACTATATATTTTTTAATCTAGGTGGTTTAGCACATGAGATAGGAGTAAAACAGGTCTCTTTTTATCTATGGAACAAATTTGGAGCTTCTCACCGTGTCAAGATAGTCTCTGTACCTTTTGACGATGTACTTACAGAGATATTTCGCTCAACACCTGAAACATATATGGGAGTTACTCTAAAGAGACTTATGATAATGGCTTCAGAGAAGATAGCAGAAGAGATGGAGATAGATGCACTAGTTACAGGTGAATCTATAGCACAAGTTTCTAGTCAAACTCTGCGAAATTTATCTCTTATTGATAAAGTAAGTAATAAGCTTATTATTCGCCCTTTAGCTACTGTTGATAAGCCTGATATTATCAAAATGGCTACTAAAATAGGAACACGACATTTTGCAGAGAATATGCCAGAATATTGTGGTGTTATATCCAAAAATCCTATTACTCATGGCTCTTTTAAACGTATGGAGAGAGAGGCTAAACGTTTTGATTATAGTGTCTTAGATAAGGCTGTAGAGGATGCTGTTAGTATCTATGTAGATGAGGTGATTAATGATGTTACTACAGATACAGCAGTGGAGGTTGTATCTAAACTAAAAGAGGATTATGTGGTAATAGATATTCGTCCAGAAGAGGAGTGCATTAATAGTAGTATATGCGAAACTATAAAAATACCATTTCATAAGCTAAAAACAGAGTTTAAAAGACTTCCACAAGATAAAGAGTATCTACTGTATTGTGAAAAAGGTGTAATGAGTCAACTCCATGCTCAATACCTAAAAGACTCAAATAATAATCTAAATATTAAGGTCTATAGACCATAATTATCTATCAATTTGTGGTCTAATTATATGACCACAAAAAAGAACAAAACATCAATTAACATCATTATTTTTGTTAAAAACTCCTAACTTATACTCCTTTTTTTTCGGCTTTTATAAGACTGTTACTTATTTTCACTTATAATGGATTTTTTTTCTCATTTTTTACTTTTATATTTGTTTTGCAATGATATACTTCGCAATTCACTCACAATTTAAAGTATAAGTATAAACATGAACTATTTAGAAGATTTAAAACAGATTATTAACATAAACTCTTTTACTCAAAACAGAGAAGGGGTCAATCGAGTAGCTAAACAGATGAGTATATGGCTAGAGGAGTTGGGCTTTGAAAACCACACTTATGAACGTTCTCATATTGGTAATCATCATCTATATACATCTATAAAAACCAATGGTATAAAAATTTTACTTTTAGGTCATAATGACACTGTATTTCCTAAAGGTAAATTTGAAAACTACTCTGAAGATGATGAATGGATTTATGGACCAGGCGTTTGCGATATGAAAGGTGGAAACATAGTCGCACTTCAAGCACTTCGTAATATCTATGCTAAAAATAACAAAATAACAAATATTGATTTTTTATTGGTTTCAGATGAGGAGACAGGAAGTGATGATAGTAAACTTCTCTCCTCTTCTATAGCTAAAAATTATGATATATGTTTTGTTTTTGAAGCAGCAGGAGAGAATCTTGAAGTGGTTACAGGACGTAAAGGTGTTGGTACTTTTACTATTGATATCGAGGGAAAAGCTTCTCATGCAGGAGTTCGGTATAGTGATGGAATCAATGCTAACCTTGAAGCGTCTCATAAACTTATAGAGCTTACAAAACTTACTAATTTAGAGATAGGAACAACAGTTAATGTTGGCAAGATAGAGGGTGGTATTGGAGCAAATACCATCTCTCCTTACGCTAAACTTCTTTTGGAACTTCGCTACACACAAAATTCTGAGAGAGATAGACTTTTGAGTGCTTTAGATAAAATTTGTAATACATCTTATGTATATGGGACAAAATCAACACTTTCAGGACTTATTCAACGCGATGTTATGGAGGTCAATAAGTCACAATTAAATTTAATCAAAAAAATAGAGAAATTATCAAATACAAAACTTTTAACAGAACAGCGTGGTGGTGTGAGTGATGCCAATATCATAGCTTCACAAGGGATTACAACACTTGATGGGTTTGGTCCATTTGGAGATGGTGACCACACTGTTAAAGAGAGAGCATTAAAAAGCTCTTTTATCCAACGAATAGAGTTAATGACAAAAATTTTAGAGCATCATCAAACATTTAAACAATTTTAGATTAAAGGAGAAAATAGAATGTCCAACAAGCGAACAATAGGAATGTGGCTTTATAAGAATAGTGGGGGGTATGCCATTGGGGAGAAGATAATTTCAAAACTACAAGAGCGTGATATTAAAACTATTGATGATATAGATTTACGTAAGGCAACTGCTCAAAATAAAAACATCATATATAATGATGTAAAACTAAATAAACTTGACCTCTTCTTCTCCTACAATGCAGGTGAGCAGACTGTCTACCAAACATATCTATACCAAGCACTTAACCGTATGATTCCTATGATTAACTCATATGATGCTTTTCAACTAACTGAAGATAAATTTCAGACCTCATTTGTCTTAAGAAATGCAGGAGTCAATACCTCTGACTATAAACTTTTTCATCGTGATGATGCCTATAATGGTCTTAAAAAAGTACTTAAAAAATGGGGAGGGATGGTATATAAACCAACAAATGGTTGGGGTGGTGCTGGTCTTACCAAAATAGAGGATAAAGAGAGCCTTCAAGCATTAGTTCCAACTCTAAATCATGGTAATATCCGTGAAGTATTTATCGAAAGATTTATCAAGTATGATAATACAGATTTTAGAGTAGATGTAGTAGATGGTCAGTTTGTAGGCTGTTATGGACGCAAAGCTGGTGGTAATGATTGGCGAACAAATGTCACCTCTGGTGGTTCAGTATTTATGCGTGAAGCTAACGATGAGGTGATTGATATTGCAATTAAAGCTGCTGCTGCTTGTGGGACAGATATTGCAGGAGTTGACATTATTTATGATGAAGAGAGAGAGCAATATGTAGTATTAGAGGTCAATGGGATACCTGCTTTTGCAACACCATCTCAAGAGAAAATGGGACTTGATTTTAATGATAAAAAAATAGACCTCATCGTAGATATGATAGATAGAAAAACCCAAAAACAAGAAGATAATTAACAATTAAATAACTAAGGAGAATATTATGGGACTAACAAACGAAAAACTACCAAAACTTGGATTTTTATACATGGATTATGTATTAAGATTTTTTGATTACTCAAACTTTAAAGGGTGGCCAAACAAAATTGAAGAGGTTACATACCATTGGGGAAATGATAAAGATAGATTTGTGGCAGAGGTAAAAAGAAAAAATATTGATGTACTTATTGGAAATATTCCTGCTACTGCATATGAGACATTTAGAGAGATAGCTCGTGCTTTACCAAATGTAAGATTCATACCATCTTTGGATACACAGTTTTCAAATAAATCAAAAGAGAATGTAACACGTTTTGCGTGGAAATACAATCTACCAATTCCAAAAACATATATCTACTATCATAGAGATAATGCTGATAAGTTTTTAAAGAAAACTAAATATCCAAAAATAGTTAAAAAATCTTATGGACCATCTAACTATGGTGGATATTTTGTACACAAAGTAGACTCTTATAAAGAGGCAAAAGAGCTATATGCACAAAAGAAATACCATCCAATGTATTTTCAAGATTTTGTACCAATGGAAGCAGATATTCGTGTTATGTTAATTGGACACAAACCTGTTTGTGCCTTTTGGAGAAGAGCCCCTGAGGGTGAATGGCTTACAAACACAAGCCAAGGTGGTTCTATGGACTACATGAATGTTCCTAAAAATGTTCTTGAACTAGCAGTTAGAACATCAAAAGCTGCAAAAGCTGAATATTGGGCTTGTGATATCGCATATGGAAAAGATGGAAAAGTAAGAATTTTAGAGTGTGCTACTGCTTTTGCTGCTTTCCCTTACATCAGAGATTGGATTGGACAGTATATTATGTGGAGTTTAAGTGAAGGAAGATTTAGAAAACCACATATGCCAATGTTTAACTGGGAAGAGCTTGGAAAAATCTCTCCTGACCTACTTAGAACTATGAGACACATCACATTTGGTCAATACTCTGCATCTTATGATGGCTCATACTTTGGAAATAAGAAAAAATCATATGGTGAGGGTACTGTATATCTTCATGAGCTTGATGAGACATATCCTATTTTTGATGTATCTGCAAGAACTTCTGAAGAGTGGCCAAGTGAGAAGTGGAACTATCAAGATAAATTTAAACTAAAAAGTATAAAATCTATGAAAGTTCCAGCATTAAAAGAGCAAGAAGCACCAGAAGTTTCTGGAGATGAATCTGCTCTTCTTTCCGAAGAAGAAGTAGAGAAAAGTGGCTCATCAGATTAATACTTTTAACCTCTTTTGAGGTTAATTTTTGTTAAAATCCCATTGAAATTATCATTAGGGGATTATATAAGATGAAGCAACAATATAAATCTTATCAAGAGAGCTGTGACTTTCTTGTTGAGTGTACAAAAAAATACCCAGATATTATCTCTGTAAAGAGTATTGGGAAAAGTTGGGAAAATAGAGACATACTGTTAGCGACTATCTCTTTAAATGTAGCATTTGCAGATATTAAACCTGCTCTACTATTTACAGGAACAATTCACGCTCGTGAATGGATTGGAAATGAGCTAGGGGTTGAATTTATAAACTATATATTAAACAACTATAAAAACAACCCCAAGATTTTAACCACATTAACACATAACACATTGTATCTAGTTCCATCTCTTAACCCTGATGGCTTTGAGTATAGCCGAAAGCACTTCTCCTTTTGGAGAAAAAATAGACGAAACAACGGAGATGGTACATTTGGAGTTGACCTAAACCGTAACTTCTCTATAGGTTACAGAAAATCTACACAAACCAACTCAAATGTATACTCTGGTCCAGAGCCATTTTCAGAACCAGAGACTAGAGCTATCAAAGAGTTTGTAGATACACATACAAATATAACTATTGCACTAGATTATCACTCACAGGGAAATGTATTTTTTCCTGCACATAAGTTTAACCATGAGATGGAGCTAGAGGGTACTGATTTAAACTCACTTTGTGCAAATATGAACTACCATATTAACAAAGTTACAGGTCGTAAATACGGGATAAATAGAGGAAAACCACCTACAAAACTTATATCTGGTTCAGGTAGAGAGTACTACTACTCCAAAGGTATACTACCTGTAGTCGTTGAAGTTGGAACTCGAAATATTCCTGACTATATGCAAAATATGTCAGAGTCTATAAATGAGAATATCCCTGCCCTATTATATGCTCTAAGTGAAGCTAAAAACTATAGTAAAAATGCTCCTAAAAGAGTAGAGAACTTTCATATAAAATCGTTCTCTTCAGATAGTTGTCATCTAGCATGGGAGTATGAGGATAGTAGAGAGATATATTTTGAAATATATAGAAATCTAAATAATAAAATGGCTTGTAATGACTCTTCTCGTATAGGTATAACTTGTTCAAATGAGTTCAAAGATGAAAATTTGAAAAGTGGAACAATGTATCTATATTATATTAGAGCTATTGATAAACTTTCACATACAAAGTCACCATATGCACCAAAAGCAAAACTAAAGACACTACTAGAGGCCAATGAGTTTTCAAGAACCATTTTTCCAAATAAATCAAAAGTAGGTTATGTAGCAGAAAAAACACTAGAGGCTAATATTGGTCATTTTGGGGTAAACTCTCTAAAAGTAGGTGTAAGTATTGGAAGAGGAGTATCTTATGGCGTTATGGAATTTGATTTAAGTGGAATTCCCAAAAATGCTATTATATTAGATGCAAAAGTATCTCTATATCCACTAAATAGAGTCTCTGCAAAAATAGAAAAATATGGTGAATGGTCTCTATCTATTATAAATCAAAAAACTATTGCAGACATTCAAGACTTCCATCAAGTAGATGAAGCTAAACATGTAAAAACAATTGGAAAAAGTGTTCCCTCTGAGCAGTTAACACAAGGTATCTGGAGTCATTGGGACTTTAATGAGTTTGAGAGAAAAAAACTACAAGAGGAGCTTTCTAAAGGGAAAGTTATCCTTAAACTAGCAGGACCAAAAGAGCTTCCAATAGGAAGAGAATCACAAATCATGGTATTTGATTTAGGATATGGAAACCAAGGTGGGGGACTTCACTACCGTCCATCTATTGATATCAAATACACTATTCCTCCAAAAGAGGTATCTATTGAGTTATCAAATGCCATAACTATATCTGAAAATGGTATTGACTCAGACAAACTAGCCTGTGGATTTAACAAAGATGAAAATAAGGTTTATGCCTATATGTCTTTTGACCTATCTGTCCTACCTGATAACGAAGAGACAGTTATTACCGAAGCTTGGATAGAGATTAAAAATACCTCTACCGTTAAAAAAGAGATAGATATCCGTTATGATGTGGAGTTTGTTGATTTTGATGAACTCTCTTATTCTGATATCAAAGATAGAGAGCGTATTGAGTATATTGGATATGAGGTAAGTTCACAAGAGTTAGGAAGAAGAAAAAAGCATAACTTTGCATTTGACCACTACTCAAAACTAGCTCTTGAAGATATGCATGAGCAGAATAAGGAGGCAAAATTTATTATTCGTCCAACCTCTGTTTTAAGCCGACAACATCTTATACATTGGGCCCATGAGGGAGAAGATGCTGCAAAACTAATCATACAATATATTTTACGAAGAAAAAATTCACTACCTAATCCAGAAAATGTAAAAGCGTTTAGAGATAAACATACAGTAAAAATAACATGGGATGCTATAAATGATGATGCCTGTGTAGGCTATTATGTAGTCAGAAATAGATGGCACAAACCAAAAAATCCATTTGATGGTGTAAAACTATACGCAGGTTCAGACACCTTTACCTATGATACTTTTGGCTCAACTAAAATAACCAAGTTCTATACAGTATTCTCTTATGATGATGTTCCAAACTATAGTGATGGGGCTGTGATTGAGTATAAGGAATAGAAGAACTCTAATGGGAGATATTGAAGTTTTAAAATAAAACTTTAATACTCATCCCAAATTAGAGCATTAGACTATTTTACAGTCTCAATAACTTTAGATGCTAAACCATCTGTTTTTTTATCAGCAACTTCAACTGCTTTATCTACAACAGTAGATGTAGCATCAGAAGCCACAGAGGTAGCAACTGCTGAAGTAGCAACAGATGCAACTCCAGAAGTAACTGATGGTGATATACTTTTAGGTATTACACTTGTGATAGAAGACTCAGGTACACTAGGTGCACCTAATGCCTCAACCACTTTTGCCTCAACTTTTTCTGTTTTCTTTTCGACTTTTTTCTCTACTTTTTTCTCCACAGCTTTCTTTACTGGTTTTGCATCAGTACCTGTACATCCTGTTACTACCAATAATGCAAGAACAGAGGTTGCTAAAACAATCTTTTTCATTATCACACTCCTAAAATAAATTTACCCAAAGGTTAATCTATTATAAGATGTATTAACTGTTTTTACAATTAAAGTTTTATTAAAAATACAGATTTTATTAAATAAAACTTTAAATAATAAAATATTTTTAGTATTTAAAAATATAAACAATTAAAAAAAATTGATTTTAATTATTTTAGACTCTTTTTCTGTTTAAATATATATACTACAGTAGATATAGCAATAACAAGAAGAGTTACAATTACAATCTGATGTGTATACTCTTTGATGAGTGCTTTATTCTCTCCCAATATATATCCTAAAAGAGTCAAGATAGTAACCCATATACCTGCACCAAGTGCTGTGTGTAATGTAAATTTATTTAGTGGCATTTTTGATAATCCTGCTGGTAATGAGACAAGCTGACGAACCCCAGGGATAAGACGTGCTACAAAGGTTGAAAAAGAGCCATGGTCTATAAAGAATTTTTCCATTTTTTGAAGCTTCTCTTCTGTAAAAAAGAAGTATTTACCAAATTTCAATACACCTGCTCTTCCATATTTTATAGCTAAAAAATAGTTAAACAATGCACCCAAAAGAGAGCCAGATACTCCAATAAGAATTGCAATAGTTAAATTCATCTCACCTTTTGATGCTAGTATTCCTGCTGGAACCATTGCTACTTCACTAGGAAAAGGGAAAAAAGTACTCTCTAAAAACATCATAATAAATATCCCTAAGTAACCAAACTGGCTTACTAAATCTACTATATAATTTACTATCTCATGCATTCACGTTCTCTTTTAAATTGATTTAATTTTTCTTGGGTAGAGGTTATATTCCAAGTAGCACCATCATTTAAAAATTCTCGTTCTATCTCGCTAATTCCTAACTTGGTTAAAATATATTCTATCTTTTGAATATCGCTGTATGTGGTGCTGAACTGCAATTGTAACATCTTTTCATATAAAGTAACATTAGAATTCGCAACAACTTCCTTTACAGCATTGGCATATGCCCTAGCCATCCCACCAATTCCTAGCTTTGTACCCCCAAAATAACGTACTGTAACCACTGCTACATTAACAAGCTCTTCTCCTCTTAAAACATTTAAAGAGGGAACACCTGCAGCTCCTCTTGGCTCTTCATCATCTGAAAAGTTCTCAACTATCTGTTCAAATTCGTTAAGATAACGCAAAGCATATACTACATGACGTGCCTTTGGATGCTCTGCTCTTAGCTTATCTTGTAGACCTTTATACTCGCTAATTGGCACAAGATGAGCTATAAATTTTGATTTTTTTACCTCATATGTTCCTATAGAACTCTTCTCTATCGTATTCATAACCTCTCTTTTACTTTTTTCACTATAAAATCTACAAACTTATCATCATCATTAAAGCATTTCGCAACAATATAATCATCATACTTAATCTTATCTGCTATCTCTCTATGCTCAATATCAAGCTCGTAAACAGTCTCGGAGTTATCAACTGTAAATGCTAATGGATAGATGAGAACTTTTCTATTTCTAGGATTACGCAAAACATCTACTAAGTTTGGCTCTAACCATGCAGATGAGCCAACTTTTGATTGATATGCTAGTTTTATGTTACGAAACTCTACCCCTCTTTCATGTAAATATATCTTTAAAGCAGAAACATTTGCCTCTACCTGTTTCTCATATGGGTCACCATCTTTTATAATACTCATAGGCAAACCATGTGCTGAAAGAATCAAATCATACTCTTTGCTATTTTTATCTCGAATAGCTTCCATAATTTTATCTGCAACTAATTTAATATACTCATAAGCATCATAATATGGCTCTATTACAGATATCTTTGGTCTATACCCTAACGCTTCACATCTCTCCTCTATATCCTCTAGGGAAGATAGCGTTGTAGTGGTTGAGTATTGTGGATACATAGGAAATAAAATAAGCTCCTCTACTCCATCTTTTTGAAACTCTTTTAATGCCTCTGTAGCAAAAGGTGGAACATAACGCATAGCAGGGACAACAGGAATATCAACTCTACATTTTAGTTTATCAATAAGTTGATTTGTCAAACTAGGAAGTGGTGATTTCCCTCCTAGATGCTCTATAAAAGTCTCTTTTACACTATCTAATCGCTTATATATAATGATACTAGCTACTAGTTTACGAATATATCTATTCATTGTCAAGATATTCTTATCTGCAAACATATTTTGCAAAAACATCTCTACCTCATCAACACTATTTGCCCCACCCATATTAAGTAATAGTAATGCTTTTTTTATTTTTTCTCCTTTTTACAAGAAATCCCAGACCCCTCTAAACAGAAATCCTCTTTACAATCTGCTTTAGAGTAATCAGAACAACACTTCTCTATTACTTTTTCTACTCGTTTCTCATCTTTATTCGGAAACTTATCTTTAACAAGCTCATGAACATATCCACTAAAACTCTTACCAGCATGGGGGTCGTTCTCAAATTTTTTCTCTAAAGATATAAGATATGGCTTCACCTGTGTATTAACACTATTTTGTAAAGATTTACTCTCTTCATATTTTTTCTTACCTGAAAAAAAATTCAAAATAGATTGCAAAAATTTTGATACAAATATTAGTGCAAAAAAACCTAAAACTATATATAAAATCATCTCTTTTTCCATCACTTCTCCTTTAAAACTAAATTTTAGTATGAATTATGCACCTTTTTCCAATAAACTTAACTGAATATATGATAAAATCCGTGAAATTTATATTAGAAAAAAACAAAGGCGTGATAATGGCAAAAAAAGAGATTAAAAAAGCAGTACTAGCGTACTCTGGTGGACTTGATACCAGTATTATTCTAAAATGGCTTCAAGATGAGTACAACTGCGAAGTGGTAACTTTTACAGCAGATTTAGGTCAAGGTGAAGAGGTTGAACCAGCTAGAGAAAAAGCATTGGCTATGGGAATTAAACCTGAAAATATCTTTATTTTGGATTTAAGAGAAGAGTTTGTAAAAGATTTTGTATTTCCTATGTTTAGAGCAAATACTATCTATGAGGGAGAGTATCTATTAGGTACATCTATCGCTAGACCACTTATCTCTAAAAAACAGATTGAAATAGCTTCAGAGACAGGTGCTGATGCTGTTAGTCATGGAGCAACAGGAAAAGGGAACGACCAAGTACGTTTTGAGCTTGGATATCTTTCACTAAACTCTGATATTGCAGTTATCGCTCCTTGGAGAGAGTGGGATTTAAACTCTCGTGAAAAGCTTTTGGCATATGCAGAGACTCATGGTATTAAAATAGAGAAAAAACAGGGACAATCATCTCCATACTCAATGGATGCAAACCTACTTCATATCTCTTACGAGGGATTGGTACTAGAAGACCCAAGCAAAGAGCCAGAAGAGGATATGTGGTTATGGACAGTTAGCCCAGAAAATGCACCTGATGAAGCTGAATATATCACAATAGAGTACAAAAATGGTGACCCAGTTGCAATCAATGGCGAAGCTATGAGTCCTGCTACTATTCTTACTAAACTTAATGAGTATGGAAACAAGCATGGAATTGGAAGAATTGATATTGTTGAAAATAGATATGTAGGAATGAAAGCTCGTGGATGTTATGAGACTCCAGGTGGAACAATTATGCTAAAAGCACACCGAGCTATTGAGTCTATAACACTAGATAGAGAAGCTAGTCACCTAAAAGATGAACTCATGCCAAGATATGCAAAACTTATCTACAACGGTTACTGGTGGTCTCCAGAGCGTGAGATGCTACAATCTGCTATTGATAAGACACAAGAACACGTTGAGGGAACAGTAAGATTGAAACTATACAAAGGAAATGTTATGGTAGTTGGACGAGAATCAGTTAAATCTCTCTTTTCAGAAGCTCACTCTACATTTGAAGAGGATGATGTTTATGACCAAAGTGACGCAGAAGGGTTTATTAAGCTAAATGCTCTTAGATTTATCATTGCAGGTAAAAATAGAAAGTA
>Ga0256827_10001750_pt1 | contig 14003 bp, 16 predicted proteins | sample CV84metaG_FD_185977 | JGI IMG/M metagenome (GOLD analysis project Ga0256827, IMG submission 185977) | Hydrothermal vent microbial communities from East Pacific Rise, Pacific Ocean - CV84 | ecosystem: Environmental > Aquatic > Marine > Hydrothermal vents | place: Pacific Ocean: East Pacific Rise... | reverse complement strand
TTGAATTATATTATAAATAACTTAAAGTAATATAAATCAAAACATATCATTATAATAAATAAAATTTATGATTATCTAGTTGGTCGTATTATTTTCTGAAGTAGCGCAATATTTAGTTTGTAATCTTACATAGTTATTGAGTGTTGCTTGAGCCAATTCATCATCTCTCATTGTTTTTTTATAATCCTCTACTTTACCTGTGTAGACTTTACAAAGTCTCTCCTGTTCTACTTTCTGGGCTTTTTCCTCTTCGGTTTCTTGTGACCATCCACCCATATCTGCCATTAGAAAAGTGCTGACCAATGCTAAAAATACTATTTTCTTCATAAAAATCCTTTTAAAATATAATTTGAATTAATTATAATATTTATTCGTCAAATAAATATTGATATGTATCAAAACATAATCAAATTTTTCTAAAATTATAAGAAAAATTAAATAACCCTATCTTTCTCCTATTTATTTGGCTATAATTCCGAACTTTTCTGCAAGAGCATATCAAAACCTCACTATTAGGCTGATATCAAGTTGCATGAAATAGGGTTTAATATAACCACTTGCAACTTTAGAACAGTTCTATCGCCAAGACCATATCACCCCAACAATATATATATTTAGAAAGACAACTATGAAATTTTCAGATTTTAATTTAAAAGATACTATCCAAGCTGCTGTAACAGAAGCTGGATTTACAGAACCATCACCCGTACAAAGAGATGCTATTCCTCTTATATTAGAAGGTCATGACATCATCGCTCAAGCTCAAACTGGTACAGGTAAAACTGCAGCCTTTGGTCTACCTGCTATGTCTATGATGAAAGCAGACGGTTCTGTAGAAGGACTTGTTATCGTTCCTACGCGTGAGCTTGCAATGCAAGTATCTGATGAGCTTTTCCGTTTTGGTAAACTCTCAGGTCTTAAAACGGCTACTGTATATGGTGGTACACCTTATGGTAAGCAAATAGAGCGTATCAAACAAGCTTCTATTGTAGTAGCAACTCCAGGACGTCTTCAAGACCTTCTTATGTCAGGTAAAATTAAAATAAACCCTAACTTTGTTATTTTAGATGAAGCCGATGAGATGCTAGATATGGGTTTCCTAGACGAAATCAAAAACATCTTTACTTTCCTTCCTGCTAAACGTCAAACACTTATGTTTTCAGCAACCATGCCAAATGCTATTAGAAAACTTGCAGAGCAAATTCTGAACAACCCTAAAACAGTTTCTATCACTAAGTCTGAAAAGACAAATACTAAAATTACACAACTTTACTATGTGGTACAAGAAAGAGAAAGAGATGATGCTTTAGTAAGACTCATTGACTATAAGAACCCTGACAAATGTATCATCTTCTGTCGTATGAAAAAAGAGGTAGATAGACTTGTAGCGCATATGACTGCTCAAGGCTTTAAAGTCTCTGGTCTTCATGGTGACATGGAGCAAAAGCAAAGAGAAGTAACCATAAGAGCGTTCAAACAAGGTGGCATAGACATCTTCATTGCAACTGACGTGGCAGCTCGTGGTCTTGATGTTAATGACGTTACACACGTATTTAACTACCACATTCCTTTTGACTCTGAGTCTTACGTACACCGTATCGGTCGTACAGGTCGTGCAGGTAAGTCTGGAGAGGCTATCACACTTGTAAGTCCAAATGAGCTTAGAACCATTAAGAAGATAGAAAAAGATGTGGGTACAACGATGGCTTCACAAGTCATCCCTACGCGTATGGAAGTTCAAAACAACCGTTCAGATGAGTTGATTGCTAAGATAGCAGAGACTAAAGTGACTGACAAAGCGATTGAGCTTGTAAAGACACTTCAGCATGATCTTGATATCGTGACTATCGCTCACTTGTTAGCATCTATGATTCAAAGTGAAAACTCAGTGAAAGGTAAAGACAACATCGGTCTTGGTCTTGAAGAAATTGCACTTCTTATGGAACGTGCTATGACACAACGTGGTGGCGGAGGCGGTGGTGGTCGTAACCGTAGACGTGGTGGCGGTGGAGGCGGTGGTGGATACCGTGGAAATCGTTCAGGTGGTGGCGGTGGTAATGGTCGTAATGGTAGAAACGGACGTTCTGGCGGTGGAGACCGTAATGGACGCTCTGGTGGCGGACGTGACAGCCGTAATGGTGGACAAGGTAGCAGAAGCTAAATTCTGCTTACCTAAATTTTACTTGCCTAAACCAAATACATTTGAAAGTGTATTAATATAGTTAAAATATCCAGTGATAGCCACAGCTTCTAGTATCTGTGCTTCACTGTAGCCTACAGCTTTTATGGCATCTACATCTTCTTGCATCATTTTGTAGCTGTCTTTTTGAGAAGCCCTGATACAGAATTTGAGTAAATCTTTTTCACTCTGCTTACATTGTATAGCATCGACCCCACCCAGTACTTCTTCAACTTGTGCTTCACTCATACCAAGCATTTTAGCGATGTTTTTATGTACATCCACACACATCGTGCAGCCATTGTCAATGGAAATGAGTAATGCGATACGTTCTTTGGTATTATATGGCAACAGTGTTTCTTTTAGTAAATAAGCTTGCACCATATTATCTGTAGCATTATAAATATCTTTATTGAGTGCAATAAGTTCAAATATCTCACCAAGCTTACCTGTCTTTTCCAATATTTCTTCTGCTTTGACCTTAATACTTGGATCCATCTCTTCAAGTGCACAAAGTTTAATATATGCCATTATTTATCCTTTTATATAAATATTACCAAATAGTATAACTACCCAAACCTATATCTTTTCTTGTGGCATATCAATCTCACTTGAACGTTATTTTGTTATGATTACGTAAAAAAGGCACTCCTAATGCACATGAATTTCTCTGAAGATGCCCAACATAGCTACTTTTTTTCACAACCCCATCAACCCTTTTTTATTTTAGCCTTTGTCAATGCATTAGCCATTATGCTTATTTTTATGCTTTCCTTTAAAGGTATAATACACATGAACATTACTGCCATAGACTACCATGCTTATGGGTTTATCTACTTACTTTTTACCCCTGCATTCTTTGGTTTTTTGTTTACAACCTTTCCTCGTTTTGCTTCTACCCCTGCCATACAAAAACATACCTATATGAAAGTATTTACTTTTTACTACATAGGCTCTGCACTTGTGATACTTGGGAGCATCGCTACACCTGTGTTTACGGGTTTTGGTATGCTTATTAGCTTTATCGGTCACCTTCTAGGTACTTTAATCCTAAAAAACATCTATACCACAACAACCATGGAAGATAAAGATGATATTTTTTGGATACTCCTAGCCATGAGCATCGGTGTAGTTGCACATGGACTGATTATAGTAGGTTCATTACTACACATAGGCATGACAGGCTTTGCTACTGAGATAGCTATCTACCTCTACTTGTTTATGCTGGCTTTTGCTGTGGCGCAACGTATGGTGCCTTTTTTCTCTCACTCTATGGTTGAGAAGAACACATACCTTCTGAAAAGCCTTTTTATACTCCTCATACTACATATACTCGTAGAAGGATTTATAGTCAATGGGTCATTCATCATAGACTTACTCATAGGTGCACTCCTCCTCAAAGAAGTGTTACGTTGGAGGCTTCCTTTCCCTAACCCAAATCCTCTACTCTGGATACTTCACATAGCACTCTACTGGGCAGGGTTAGCCTTTGTTCTTGGCGGGCTAACAAATCTTATAAGCTTATGGAGTGGTACATCATTTCTAGCTTTAGACGTCCACATACTTGTACTTGGTTTTGTCTTTACTATACTCATAGGCTTTGGTACACGTGTGACCCTAGGACACTCAGGTAACATGATGCAAGCAGACAAGTACACCACCTTTTTGTTTTACTGGACGCAAGTGGTAGTTGTAGCACGTGTACTCACCTCTTTAGTTACTGCACTCGGATGGAACTTTATGGTACTCTTTGACATCACTGCTACCGTCTGGATAGTCATGTTTGTGGCTTGGGCTCTACGTTTCTTTGAAGTACTCATAAAAGGTAAAAAATTGGTTAACTAATTTTGCTATAATCCTTTTATGAAACGATTATTACTCACACTTACCCTATTGACACACCTTAGCTTCGCTGCGACACTTGAACAAGTAGAGCAGTACCTTTCTGTCTCCAATGCAGAAGAGGAACTCCTAGCCTTAGAAGCACAGTTTTCTTCAATGCAGAACAGTTTTTCTAAAGAGGACAATGCTTCAGACAACAAAACCTACGACATGCAGATGCTCTCACTTCGTTTTAAAGACTACCTCCAAAAGCATCTTAGTGAAGATGAAATGACAGAAGTGCTTGAGAACTATAAAAGTGTAGTCCTCTTACAGTTTGTCTCAGCATCTAGTGAAGTCCAAGACCATGATGAAAATGAAACCTATAACTATGTCGCTGCACTCAAAGCCGACCCAGAAGCTGATACACGCATAGAGTTAGTAGAACAAATAAGTAAAAAACTCTACTCCAAAGAAGCCATGCTAATCATGTTTGATGAACTCATGAAACCACTCATCCAAAGTGGTATAGGTGGAGAGAAGATGAATGATGAAATGCTCAAAGGCATGAAAGAAAACTACTTAAAAGCTATGATAGAAAGCTCTAAAAATGAAACACTCTTTGCAAGTAAAGACTTCACTATGGAAGAGTTAGAAGAACTACTTACCATCGCTAAAACCCCTGCCATAGACCATGAGACCAAAGCAGTGTTTGGTGCGATGGCGTACTCACTTAAAGAGTTTTTTATGTCTATGGCTAGCCGATATGATGTAAGTAAGCATCAACCACCATCACGTCAATCTACACACTAACTATCTACAAAAATAAAACTTATACGAAGATTATCATTTGACTTTTTCATGACAATATTATATTAATATATCAATATGACAAAGAAAATAAATAAAATCACACGCCACTTTTTATTTGAATCTACTATAAAAAAAGAAGCACTTGAGCAAATTGTAAAAAACTCTTATATCAGTATTTTTGGACACCTTACTATTCTATTAGCAGTTGTATATATATTTTTCAATATCACTCCTCTGCATATACTAATTTTGGGTTCTACTGTACATTTACTCATCCTATTGGGACGTACTTATATCATAGTATATTATCCTAAATTTATAAAAGAAAATGCTTCAAATAAATCTATTAAAACTTACATCTTGTACCAAAAACTAGGTGTAATCAGTTCAGGATTGGCTTGGGGATCCTCTTTTATTTTATTTCAAGAAAATATACCACATGAATACCATTTCTTCATGGCAACTATACTTGTAGGCATGGGTGGTATTTCCATTACAACCTTAGGATTTATATTATCTCTTTATCTCCTTTTTATTATTCCAATGTTTAGTGTTTATGCAGTGTGGTTATTTTTTCAAGAAGGAGAACTTTATACCATTTCAGCAATATTAATGCTTGGTGCTTCTTTACTATATTATATCACCGCAAAACATTATAATAATAATTATTATTCTACAATCTTAGAAAGAGAAAAAGCACAATACGCACAGAAAGAGATGGTACAGAGACTTTCTATAGCTTCTGAACTAAAAGATAATGAAACAGGGATGCATATCACGAGAATGAGCCAATATGCCTACCTTTTAGCCCTACAAGTCACAGATGATAAGGAGTATGCACAGAGCATTTTACTTGCTAGTTCTATGCATGATGTGGGAAAGATAGGTATTCCTGATTGTATTTTGCTAAAAGAGGGGAAATTAGATAAAGAAGAGTGGGAGATCATGCAGAACCATACGCTCATTGGTAAAAGTTTACTAAAAAATAGCCAATCAGAACTCTTGCAACTTTGTGAAAGCGTTGCCTATACACACCATGAAAAATATGATGGTTCAGGCTACCCACAAGGTTTAAGAGGTACAGATATTCCTCTTGAAGGACGAATTACTGCCATTAGTGATGTCTTTGATGCTTTGGTCTCTAAGCGTCCATACAAAGAACCATGGACAAATGAAAAAGCCTTTACATTCTTAGAAGAAGAAGCAGGAAAACACTTTGATCCTGAGCTTATAACACATTTTATAGCCATAAAAGACAAAGTCATCGCTTTTCAAGAACTCCATCAAGATTAAAATAAATCTTAGACTTGATATAATGGTAAAAATATTTTAGGAATTTTATGCTTCCCATTTACATCACTGACTTAGACCATACCTTTTTACGTACAGACCAAAGTGTAAGTGACTTCTCTGCTAAAGTTTGGAACGACAAGAGTACAGATGCCATACTCTCTGTAGCCACAGCTAGAAGCTTCCAAAAGTCCCATGACTTCCTAGACAAACTTCACCTATATGCCCCCATGATACTCCTAGATGGCACGATGATAGTCACTCCAGAAAAGAAACTCATAGACATTAAAACTGTCAACAAAGAGTTAGGAGATGCCATCATAGCTGAGGGTGCAAAATATGGCATCTACCCTTTTGTGATAGCACTAAAAGATGTAGCCACTTTAGATGAAGCATTTTTATTTCCCACTACACTTAACCAGCACCAAAATGGTGTACTAGAAAACTACCGCAACGACCCACGTATGCTAGAGTGTAAAAACATACGCGCGATGGATATGAACCTAAAACTCGTTTACTTTGGAGAATACAACACCCTAAACCCTCTTACTAAACACTTAGAACAAACCTTTGGTAAAGAGTTAGAATACAAACTTTCCCCAGAAAAGTACAGTGACGGCTGGTTTCTCACCATCTTACACCCAGAAGGTGACAAAGCACATGCCCTCACTAAAGTCATGGAGTACCTAAAACGAGATACTAAAGATGTCACCGTATTTGGCGACTCTGTCAACGACATAGGCATGTTTAAACTCGCAGGTACTTCTGTGGCAGTTTCTAATGCGTTAGATGAAGTCAAAGCTGTGGCGGATGTGGTCTTGCCTCATAGTAATGATGAGGATGGGGTTGCTAGGTATTTGGAAAGTATAAAATAATGGAGAAAATTTTATGAAATGGATGATTATAATTTTACTATTTTTAAGTGCTTGCAGTACAACCACTCCTACAAAATTTACAAATACAGACTATAAACCTATGGAGAAAGAGTTAATAAAAGATGTAAAGCCCTACTCTAGTAAGGCAGAACCTACATTAAAAGAGATAAACAAACAAAAAGACTATGAAGAATGTATGGAAAGAGCTAGTCAAATTAACAAAAATAATCATGATTATTCACCAAATATTTTCACTCAAATACTTCAAGACTATGGATGTAGTTAAAGTTTATTTGATAAATACTGTAGTGCCGTTTGCTAACGCACCTTTTTAAAGATATGCATTAATTATTAAGCCTTTCGGCACACCTGTGATTGTATACAAATTTCCCTACATGGTGCGTTGAAAACAGCACCCTACAGATATTCATATATTATGTGAATATCTTAATACCTATTCATCAACTCCGCATTCAACTGCTCTAACCTCTCAGGTGTCCCAATATCTAGCCATTCACCCTCATAGAGTTCACCTGTGACCTTGCCTTCTTTCATTGCAGCTCTAAGCAGAGGTACAGTGCTAGACTTACCATAAGGCACTCCATCAAAAAGTTTGGGAGAGTAGTAGCCTATGCCAGAGTAAGTGTATTGCTTATTGTCCACCACAAGGTTACCATCTAAGGCGAAATCTCCCTCAGGGTTATGCTCTGGGTTAGGTACGAGGATTAAGTGGGCTAAAATGCCTTCACCTAAATGTCTGTTGTCCTGGAAGTCATAGTCAGTAAATATATCTCCATTCAGCACTAAAAAAGTATCATCTTCCATTAAAGGAAGTGCCTTCACTATCCCCCCAGCACTCTCAAGACCACCCTCTTCTTGTTCATCAGAGTATTCTATCTTAACACCCCAATCACGTCCATCACCCAAGGCCTCAGGTATCTGGGAACCCAAATGTGCGATGTTTATAACAATATCTGTAATCCCCTGATGTGCCAATTTTTCTATATGCCACACAATAAGAGGTATGCCTCCCACCTTTAACAGTGGTTTAGGCGTAACATCCGTCAAAGGTCGCATACGTGAACCAAGCCCCGCTGCAAGTATCATAGCTTTCATATATATCCTTTCAGTGGGTTAGAAAACCCACCCTACAGTGCGATAGCACATCTATTAATCACGCAAAGCGTGCCTATGTCGTGGCAAACGCCCTTGAAAGCGGAGCGATTCGAGAGTCACGACGCTTTTTTGCTTCGTTTTTTCTAAAAAAATGAAGAGAGAATCAACGCCACAGTTAAGTAAAGAGGTAATTATATCAAATCAAAAAATATCTATACCCTTTTGTAAAAAAGCTACTACCAATCCCAGACTGCCAGAATGATTTCTCATTACTTTTCTAGAAAAGTAACCAAAAGTCGTCACTGTTCTCAAATCGCTCCGCTTTCAAGGGTGTTCACAGTGACAGAAAAGAGCTATTTATTGGAAAGAAGAGCAACCAACCCATTCAACTCTGAATACTTCGACGCCACATCAAGCACATACTTCAGTGTAAGAGGAATATCCTTAATATAGCCCTCCTTCCCATCACGAATCGCCAACCGAGCAAAAATACCCAATATCTTAATATGCCGTTGAAGCCCCATAAAATCAAACCAACGCATAAAAGTCTCATCATCTACATCTAAGCCTTTCATATCTCTAAAATGCAGTGCCAAACGCTCCACATCACGAGGATGAAGTTCTACATAGACATCACGCAAGAGTGAGATAAGATCATACGTCACTGCCCCTACGCGGGCATCTTGGAAGTCTATAACTACCAAGTCATCGGTACATCCAAACATAAGATTACGAGAGTGATAGTCACGATGTACAAAAACCCCTTGAGGTTGAGTAAGTACTTCTGAAATAATAGTCTCTAATGCAAATGATATAGTACTTAACTGTGTTTCATCAAGGGTAAGTCCTAAGTGCTTCTCTAAGTACCACTCTTGCATCAAGTCCATCTCAAAGCGTAAGAATTCTGCATCATAAAGAGGTAAGCCTTCCGTCTCTACATTTTGCATCTTGATGAGGCTATCTATGGCTTTTCCATAGTAGAGTTCAAAGTCATCTTCTATGACGTCTGATAGATGTACATTTCCCAAGTCTTCCATGAAGACAAAACCCTCTTCTAGGTTATAAGTATTTATCTTCGCTACTCTTACCCCTGCTTCATACAAACGATGTTCTATGTCTATAAATGGGGGTACTGACTCTTTCTGAGCTGAAGCATCCATAACGATGCCTGAGTGCATACTGCTCTTTAATCTATAGTACTTTCTAAAGCTAGCATCTGCTGCTACGGGTTCAAGTTCACCCTCACAGCCTATCTTCTCTAGCCACTCTTCTAATTTACTCATATATCCCACCTAATATTGTATTCTCACTTGCACCTGTGACATCTTTTAAATTTACTTTTTCTTTATGTATACGCTTATATGCCAACCAAGCAAAGGTCATTGCTTCTATCTCGTCTGCATTTTGTGCTATGGCTACTTCGACGTTAGGCATAAGTGCTTTAATGCGTTCTACCAAGAAGCTGTTTTTAGCACCACCACCACAAAGTAAAGCTACGTCAGTGTTAAACTTTAACACCTCGTTACTTATGCTCAGAGCCGTGAGTTCTACCAAGGTACGCTGTACATCTTGAGGCAATATGGCAGAACATACAGAAGAACCTCTGCGTGTAAGCATATCATCCAACCAAGCTGCATTAAACTTCTCTCGACCCGTACTCTTTGGATAGTCCAAAGAGAAATAGTCATCTGCCATCATAGCATCTAAAAGTGTGTAGTCTACCTCTCCAGACTTTGCCCATACACCATCTTTGTCATATGACTCATTTTGATGCTTTGCTATCCACATATCTAGCAGTACATTTCCACAGCCTGTGTCATACCCTATGAGTTTGTCACCCAGTACTGTGATATTCGCCATACCTCCGATGTTTACTATGGATACAGACGCATTAATATTATCAAATATAAATTCATGGAAAGCAGGAGCGAAAGGTGCACCCTGCCCGCCCAAAGCCACGTCTTTACGTCTAAAGTCTGCTACCACAGGTATCCCTGTTTTGGCTGCAATGATATTTGCATCACCCAGTTGCATAGAGAACGAATACTCTTCACTAGGTGCGTGCCAAAGTGTCTGCCCATGTAAGCCTATAGCTTTGATGCTAGAAGCGTCTATGTTTTCACGTATGAGCAGTGCTCCTACAGCTTGTGTAAATAGCACACCCAAACGATGGTCTATCTGCCCTACTTGTTCTAAAGTGGTTTTTACATCTATCATGGTTAGTATGTCAGATTTAAGTTCTCTTGGCATGGGGTATTCAAGTGAAGAGAGAAGTGTACAAGTATTAGAGTCTATCTCACAAAGCACTACATCTACACCGTCTAGTGATGTACCTGACATAATGCCTATGTATCGTTCTTTGTTCATGGACTAATCTAAGTAGTTATGGTCTTTTAGTTTTTTCTCAGTACCATACTCTCTTAATGCTAAAGCAATAAGTATAGTTGCAACAACTACAATACCCATTGTAATAGAAAGTTTGATATACATAGAACTATCAATTGCATCTGTCCACATCACTGCCATTGTTAAAAGTACCCATATAACTAAAAGTACTGTCGATATTATCGTTGCTATTTTCATTTTTTATCCCTTACCATAATCACTACATAAGCTTCTCTTTTAAAAAAAAGTAACATTCTTCTGATATCTTTATCCATAGTGACTACACGCCAACTATTGGCTGCATTTTTATTTAGAAAATCACTAAATTTAACAGGATCTACCTTCGCACCGTTAAGTAATAATGACCCAAGCATACTCTCTTGATATATCACTGCTTTATATTCTACATCGTTTTGTTGTTGCACTTTTCTTCCTTTGATTTACTATAAGTTATTATAGGGCAATAAGTTTAATATTTTTTTTCTTTCCCCATCATCATCACTCCAAACGCTACAACAGTCCCTACCAATATCTGCCAAGCAAACCCTAATTTAAGATTTATCTCTATCCCTATGTAATTCGCATAGGGAATAAGCTCTGCAAGTATATAAGGTTGTAAAAGCAACACCGTCATAAACCCACCTAGCAATGCTAGTGGCACAGTCGTAGCACTCCCGCGCTTTGTAAAGATAGCTGCCCCAAAGACACCTAGTAAACCAGTATAGGCAAATGCCATGACTCCTAATGCAAAACTAAGTAGAGGTAACTCTGTGTAGCGTTGCCAGTAGTAACTTAGCATCGCCATGCCTGAGAGTGCTACTGCGAAGAAGAGGACTGCGTTTCTTCCTGCTCTAACAAAATGCATCTCGTCTGTGACACCTTGCTTTTGTTTCCACGGTTTGTATAGGTCTTCTATGGCTACAGAACTCATGGCTCCTAGTACTGAGTTGGAGCTACTCAGTGCTGCTGCCACAGCCCCAACGGTCACAAGTCCACGCATACCCTCTGGCATTTCGTGGAGGATGTAGTACATAAATATGGTAATCTTTTCTCCATCAAACTTCTGTACTACTTCTGTATGTAGGTTAGAGAGCTCTGGGTGTTGGTAAAAGAGGTAAAGCAGTAAGCCTATAAACAAAAAGAGTATGGCTACTGGTATGGTCATGTAGATGCTCATCATAAGTGACTTTTGAGCCTCTTTAGAGTCTTTACACGCCAAGGCACGTTGTGTCATGTCTTGGTCTAGCCCATACGCTGCTATGTTCAGAAGTAACCAGCCTCCCAAAAGTGCCCAAACACTAAACCCACCAGACATTGACCAGTCTAAGAGCTTAAGTTTATTATCTACTTGAAGTGTAGAGACTACTGTAGAAAAATCTGCATCTATACTCACATAAAGGTAGATAAGTACAGCAATACCTGCCCCTATATAAGTGATGGCTTGAATAATGTCAGAAAATATGACTGACTTTACACCACCATAATAGGCATAGGCTAATGCCCCTAACATTAAAATACCTATAGAGATAGCCACATGGTTTGGACTAATGTCCAAAAAGAGTATCATGGAGATAGCCAATGCGCCTATGTAGAGTCTAGCTCCTGAAGCAAATAGACGACCGATGAGAAACATCACCCCTGCTTGTTTCTTGGCTTTTTCACCATAACGATGTTCTAAAAGTTCATACACAGTTACAGCGTTGATAGCGTAAAATCTTGGTATGAGCACTTTGGCTACAAAGATGACTGCTAAAAAGGCTGAAAGATAAAACCCTATAAAGGTTAAGTCTTTTCCATAAGAGTACTCAGGACCACCCAAAAAGGTAGCAGCAGACTGTGAGGTAGCAAGGACTGAGATGGCTACAGCAAACATAGGAACCGTGTTACCACCTACGTAATAATCACGCGTATTCTTGATTTTGGTTTGAGACAAGATGACGCTAGTAAGGGTTAATACTAAAAAATATGCACCAAAGATACCCCAGTCTAAAATCGTAAAAGCTGAGTTCATCTATCGACCTCGAGGAGGTGTTTTTAACTTTAGGTCTTTCACTGCATTTCGCACATGAGACATAAACTTAGCTCCAGGGTCAGACTTGTTTGTTCTGTAGCCTTTGTCACGTTCCAGCCACAACGAAGTACGCTCCATTTGTTTATACTCATGATGTCCTATGAGGTAGGTTATACTTGGGTATTTTGCTTTGAGGTACTTTACCAGTGCAATGTTTGCCTTTCGTTGTGCATGTGTAAGGTCATCTTTTTTGTTACCTCTACCGCCTACATTTTCCACACCTATGCTAGAGTAGTTCAGTCCTATGACATGACGTGCCATCCAGTTTTCTGGCATGAGACGGTAAACCGTCCCATCTCGTGCTACCAAGAACTGAGAAGAGACATTGAGCAAAGAAGCTTTTGCAATGTCTTTTCTGTCGGTAAGGAGTTTTTGAGGTTGTAGACGTTTGAATGATTTGTCAAAACTCATATCTGCAGTCCAGTGAAGCACAATGACTTTAGGAACAATCTCTATACTATTCACTGTTTTACCATAGTGTTGTTTGATATACTGCTTGGTCATGGCTATACGCTCTGAACCGAAATCTATAGGCTTGTCTACAATCTTTAGTTGAAAAGGTACAGGTGTTGCACATGTACGTTTGGGTACTTCTTTAGCACAAGCTGTAAGGGCAAGAAGAGAGAGGGAAAGTGAGCATAGTAAAGTTTTAGTCATATAGTAGTCCTAAGTTATAATTAGACTTATTGTACCCCATCTTGGGTTTGGTTTTCTTTGTTTGAAATAAGTATATAGACGACAACCAACATAGGTATAGAGAGTGCCAATATATAGGAAGGAATATGTAGTAATTCATGGCGATTGAGATATAAAAAGCCGAGTATCAATAGTGCATAGGCACCCAAACGATAGACAGAGAGTGCTGCCTTAGTGTCTTTAAGTGTTTGCCCTAAACTTCTACTGTTCTCTTTGCTTTCTTCATACTCCTCTTTCACCACTTCAACTAAAGGCTTTTCTTCTTCCTCAATGACTTCCTCACTATATAAGTCATAAGGATCTTCTAGTTGATCTATAACATCTTTAGAGTCATCAATGGTAATGATATTATGTTCTACTCTTGCATCTACCATGCGCTGATAACTTTTCATAGAAGCCAACATTACAAATGAAGCTGAAATAAAACCAATTTGGCTACTCCAAAGGACTTTAATATCAAAAAATATTATAGAAAGTATTATTAGTAAAACATCGACTACAAGGAGTGTTTTAAGGATTTGTCTACTAATCTTCGTCATCATCTTCCGCATCATATTTTTTCTGTAACTCTTTGTTTTTTTTGTAGTTATAGCGTGGGTCATTGGCTAATTCATCTAAAGATTTCTTCTGTTTAGCATAGGCTTTATAGACATTGAGTACTGCTGCACCCACACCTATAAATATACCTATCCAAAGTGTCCACCAAGCACCTGTGAGTTTTTGCAACCCTATCCCTATAGCCACACCAATAAGTACT
>Ga0256827_10001749_pt1 | contig 14008 bp, 12 predicted proteins | sample CV84metaG_FD_185977 | JGI IMG/M metagenome (GOLD analysis project Ga0256827, IMG submission 185977) | Hydrothermal vent microbial communities from East Pacific Rise, Pacific Ocean - CV84 | ecosystem: Environmental > Aquatic > Marine > Hydrothermal vents | place: Pacific Ocean: East Pacific Rise... | reverse complement strand
TGAGAAGAAGGATAAAAGTCTATTGGATTTGGTCCACCACATTTAGATATTGCTAGTGGAATTTTCTTAAAAAAACTAACTATGCGTCCTAATGAAAAAGAAGCTGGATCAAAACAATGAATATGTGTTGGTATTTCTACCCTATAAATATCATTTATCTGATTCAAAACAGAGATGATATTTAATCCATTATAATAGATATTATATACCTTTGTAATAGATGTATCAATTACAGGTGATTTTTTTAAACCAACATTTATAATAAATAGAGGAATTTTTTCATTTAAGGCTTCCGAGATGACTTTTAAGTCATAAAAATGACCTCCTCTACCATGACCTAACGTGGTTATCATGTACATTATTTTCATATTTTGCTCTTTATAAAAGTTAATTTATGATAACGAATTATATAAAATAGACTTGCACCAATATAACTTATACTTGATGCTATAGCAGCACCATTTATTCCATAAATAGGAATTACTAAATAGTTTAATAATATATTAACAATCGCCGCAATTAAAAAAATATTTAAAGCCACCATGGGAAATCCTCTTGCTGCTAAATCAGCATTTAAGATATTAAAACTTACAATACTATATACTCCAGGTAACAATAGAAAAGTAATTATATATGAATATAAGAATTCTTCTCCAAATAAGATAGGTATTATTGTTTTTATAAATAATGCATATAGTATTAAAATAGGCAAAAGCAGTAACATAATAAGATTATGTTTTTTCCATAAATTTATAGAAAATTCTTTACTATTTTTATCGGATACAGAATGGGAAAAGATTATAATTGATAAAATCATTGGTAACTGCCAAATTATTTCAGCAAAAGTTACTCCAACAGAATATACACCTATTTCGATGGGTTCAACTAAATTATTTAATATCCATATATCAGCTTTATAATTGAGTCCATAAATAAATAGTGGAAATGCATATGTTATTCCTTTTGTAACTATCTTTTTGCTATTAATAAATAATTCTTTGTAATTTTCTACTTTATATCTATACCCTTCTATATTATCTATCCAAGAATAAACATAAATTGTTGCAAAGATATAAGCGATTAACTGTGAAGCAAAATAGTATTCAATAGTTTTTTTATCTAGGACAAAATAAAAAAATATTAATGAAATGAAAAATGTAAGTGAAATAATTATTTTGACACCATTTAATTTTTCTATCCATCGGTAAGATAAAGCAAATGATGTTGTATATGTCACATATAAAGCAAGTGGAATCATCATAAAAAAGTATATTAAAATTTCATAGTTTAAAATATTTTGCATATTAAATATAATTAATAAACTTATAGCAGTAAGTATTGTTACAAAAAATATTGCAAATAATTGTACAGATACAATATTTTCTATTTCCATTTTTTCTTTTGATAAGAAAAAAGATGAAGATTGCCTAATACCTAAATTTGATAAAGTATATATAACATTATAAATACTCATATAAACAGCTATTATTCCTTTTCCTTCTGCATGCAAAGTATGTGCTATAAGAATTCCTTGAAATATTGATATAAATAATATAATAAAACTTATACCTGCACTTTCCATAAAGTGTTTTAACATATAACTACCTCTGTATTTTATTTATAATTACTATTATTTTTTTGTATAAAATTACAAATATTCAATCATACTATATACTTTAATATAAAAAAATTAATTTTAAATCCCATAAAAATCTAAACCTTTAAACTTCTCATCCCAAATTCTAAAAATAATAACATGAGTTTAAATGTAAATCCCATACAAGAAGCTTTAGTTTTTTATTATGCTTATTTTCAGATTTTAAAGCTTTATATTTTTGAATGTAAACAAATATAATTTAATCCCTTTTTATTAATCAAAATTAAACCCCTTCTCGTTTTAAAATCACAATAACTGTCTTAACTATAACCTTAATCTCTAACCACAAAGACCAATTTCTTATATAATATAAATCGTATTTAAGTTTTTTCTTTGCATCATTAATATTACATCCATAGTGGTAATATACTTGTGCAAGTCCTGTTATCCCTGGTTTAACAAGATGTCTCTGTTTGTATTTTGGAATGATTTTTTCATACTCTCTTACTAAAATATCCCACTCTGCTCTTGGACCGATGATGTGCATATCACCTTTAAATACATTCCAAATTTGTGGTAATTCATCAATACGATATTTACGCATTGTCATACCATAAGGAAAGATACGTCTGTCATTTTTTTGGGTATATGGATTAAATTTTGAATCTTCATACATACTTCTGAACTTATAGCATGTGAATGATTTTCCATCTAATCCTACTCTTTGTTGTTTAAAAAATATTGAGCCAGAAGACTCTTTTTTAATGCGATATATAGTGTATATAATAACTGGAAAAGTTATTAGTAATAGGATAGTGCTTATTGTAAAATCTATAATTTTTTTTTGAATATAATTAAACTTGGAATAACTATTAGTATTAGTATTATTTTGAATGTTTCTTGCTTTGTTATGTATCTGAATAGCTCTTATACTCATTTGTTACTCCTAAGTAGTGAATTATATCCAATAAATTATAATAATATTCTTTAAATTATATTTATTTAAGCTTAAATATATTTATTATTGTTAAAATTTGGCGATTTTTAAATTTAAATGAAAGAATTCGATATGAACCTTAAACCTGAATGTTTCTCTTGCCTCTTAAATCAATCTCTTCGTGTAGCAGAAAATTTAAAACTTGATGAATTTATTGCTATAAAAATGATGAAAATTGCATCTAAATCTATCTCTGCTTATAGTGAAATCTCTCCTCCTGTGGCTGCATCAGACTTATATCTTAAAATTGGAGACTTCATTGAAAATAATGATGTTTATAAAGAGCTAAAAGCACTATCTACTAAAGAAGCAATGAAACTTTTACCCAAAATAGAAGAATATGTCATATCTTCGCCAGAATCTTTAAAGAGTGCCATTAAATCTGCTGTAGCAGGAAATGTGATTGATTTTGCAACTCCTAACCATTTTGATTTGAATTTGGAGTTTAAAAAGGTTTTTGACACACCATTTGCTATTGATGATGAGGCTCTATTTTTTGCTAGGTTAAAAGATGCTAAATCTTTAATGATTATTGGAGACAATGTAGGAGAACATGTTTTTGATAAACTTCTTTTGGAGAGACTACACAACTACTATCCAGAGCTAGAACTCTATTATGCTGTTCGAGGTAAACCTATTATTAATGATGTAACTTTAATTGAAGCAAAAGAGATTGCTATAGATAATATATGTAACTTGGTTGATTCGGGTGTTAATACCCCTGGTTTAGAATACACTCATGCCTCAACAGAGTTTATGAAACTTTATAACAGTATAGATTTAATTATTGCAAAAGGGATGGGAAATTATGAATGTTTAGAAGATGTGAAAGATTCAAGAATCTTCCATCTCTTTAAAGTTAAGTGTGATGTTGTCTCAAATGATGTTGGGGCAGAGCTTGGCTCATTAGTTTTTATGCAAAATAGACTATGAACTCAATCTTTTTCTCTCTAATAATAGAGAGTTGAGTTCATCTAGTGTAAGTGCTACTTTATCTGTGAACTTTGAGTTATTAAAAGTTCGTTGTCTTTTTGCTAACTGTGCGGTATGCGTAATGATTTTCTCTTTCATCTCAAATTTAGTATAGTGTCCATCAAGATAGCTTAAAACCTCTTTTACTCCTATAGATTTCATACTATTAGGCTTTCTTGTATAGTGCTTCTCTAAATAGAAGACTTCATCTATAAGTCCTGCTTTAAGCATCTGGGTTGTTCTACGTGTAATACGTTTTCTTAAAATATCTCTCTCTACCATAATTTCATATATTGGTAAGTTATCTCCAATTACTGATTTTGGAGGATTTGCTCGAAAATATTCAGATGGAGTCATATTTGTCTCAAAATAGAGATTTAACATCTTCTCTAAACGGTAACGGTCATGTATTGTTATTGATTGTAGGTACTCTTTGTCTATACTATAGAGAAATTTATGAGCCTCTTCAACATTTTGTAATAGAGCGTTACTTTTCTGTTTTGCTTTTTCTGAAATAGGAGGAAGTTCACTAATTCCATTAATAAGAATATTAAGATAGAAACTTGTTCCCCCTACAATAATTAAACTTTTTTCATCTTTGATTGCTTGCTCTTTTGACGAATTATAGAGTTTAATAAATGTTGTTACATCAAATGGATCGTTTGGAAAAATAACATCTATTCCAAAATGTCTAATATCTCTACGCTCTTCTAGAGAAGGTTTCGCAGAAGCTATATTGATCTCTTTATAGATTGCTAATGAGTCCAACGATAATATATAAGCATTGTTCTGTTGGGCTAGTTCAATGGCTAGAGTACTTTTTCCTGAAGCTGTTGGACCAATTAATGCTATTTGTTGAAAATCACTCATTTTGTTCCTAAAAAATATTATTGTTACGAAGTTGAAAAAAATTTTAGCAGACAATTGTGTACTAATTATGTAAAAAAATAAAATAATATTTTTAAAAATATTATTAAATATAATATAATAAAAATAGTTTAAAAATGTTATAAATAGTCACAATCTCTATAAACAACTACTTATTAGTAATAGGGTAAAATACCCCTTTTTTAGAAAGGAAATTAATGTTATTTGATAAGAACAACCGTTTTAATCTGGCTAACCTTATTACATTTGGAAATATTGCTGCGGGTTTGATTGCTATTCACTTTATTGTCCATGGGGACTATTTTACTGCCATTGTCTTGGCATGGATTGGAGGAGCTTTGGATATTGCTGATGGAAAAGTGGCAAGAAAGTTTAATTTATCTACAGAGTTTGGTATACAAGTTGACTCTTATGCAGACTTTATATCTTTTGTAGTAATGCCTTCATTTCTTCTATATTATGCTATGACTGAGCATGGAACAGGAGTTGAACAGATAATCATTGGTCTGGTTTTTATTGTCTATATTGTTTCAGGGCTAAGACGATTAATTGAGTTTAATATGAAATCTGAAGAGGGAGAAGTGGCTAAATTTTTTGAAGGTGTTCCTACTCCACTAGGTGCAATTTTACTTTGGATACTCTATTTGATATTTGCTTATGATATTATATCTAGTCCTTGGATTATCTCTATTTTTGTGGCAGGTATTGCTTGGTCTCTTAATAGTAAATTAAAAATTCCTCATCCATAGATATGAGTAGTATTAAAACTAAATTAGCTAATCTCTCTGAGATGGTTATGTTTCAACACTCTATCTTCTCATTGCCTTTTATCTTTATTGCTATGTTGGTGGCTGCTGATGGTTGGATTGGTTGGAAACTTCTGATTTTGGGTATCTTTGCTGCTATTAGTGCAAGAAACTTTGCTATGGGTGTAAATCGTTATTTTGATAGAGATATAGATGCTCTTAATCCACGAACCAAAGATAGACCATCTGTAGATGGTAGAATTTCTGAACAAACGATGATTGCTTTTATGGTAGGAAATGGGATTTTATTTATAGTCGTAGCTTATCTTATTAACAATTTAGCTTTTATTCTATCTGTTCCTATTTTGCTTATATTGGGTGCTTATACCTTTTTTAAACGATTCTCTTCTATGGCACACCTTATTTTGGGAGTTACTCTAGGTCTTGCTCCAATTGCAGGGGTTATTGCTGTATTGGGTGAAGTTACTCCTTGGTCTTTGTATCTTGCAGGTGGGGTTCTATTTTGGGTAGCAGGATTTGATCTGCTATATTCTCTTCAAGATATAGAGTTTGATAAGGCTCATGGACTTCACTCTATCCCTTCACAATTTGGTGCAAAAAATACCATGCTTATTGCAAAGGTGTTTCATCTTATGACCATTGTGTTATGGGCAATGTTTATTCAGAGTGCAAACCTTGAAATTTGGGCATCTGTCGCAGTAGTTTTAAGTGCCATTATGTTAACCTATGAACACTATCTAGTAAATAAAGATTTTACAAAAATAGATAGAGCCTTTTTTACCGTCAACGGTTATTTAGGTATCATGTTTTTAATATTAATTATTTTGGAGATTTTATAAATGAAAGCAAATGAGTTACAGTTTATTTTTTCACTTTTCTCTTTTGTAGGTGTGATAGGAATTCTTTTTTATATTCTACTCGCAAAGACAAAAATAGAAAACTTTGAAGAGACTATAGAGATACTAGAACATAAATTTGCATCTTTGCAAGATTATGTCTATGAATTAGAAGAGCGTATAGATATTAATAAGACACCAGCACAAGGAGAGTTAAAAAAGAAAATTATAGAGATGTATGAAGATGGAAAGGATGTCCTTTTAATTGAAAATACACTTGATGTTCCTCGTGCAAAGATAGAGATGGTGTTAAAATTTTATAAATTACAGATAGAGAGATAATTTTTTCTCTATTTACTTGAAATTCAAGAATAAATAAGCTATAATTTCATCCTTTCAACATTGTTGCACTCATAGCTCAGCTGGATAGAGCATCGGTTTGCGGTACCGAAGGTCTCAGGTTCGAATCCTGATGGGTGTACCACTAAATAATCTCAAAATCTTATTTTTATTAAAGCATAAACTCACTACTATTCCCTATGAGAATTCTACACACATCCGACTGGCATTTAGGGCAAAATTTTATGGGTAAAAGCCGAGAAGAGGAGCATCAGGCTTTTTTTGTTTGGCTTCTTAAACAGATTCAAACCAAAGAGATTACTCTTCTTATTGTAGCAGGAGATATTTTTGATACAGCTACACCTCCAAATTATGCTTTGGAAATTTACTATAACTTTTTAAAAGAGCTCTCCTGCATAGATGGGTTGACTACGATTATAGTTGCTGGAAATCATGACTCTGTATCTACATTAAAAACATCTCAACAACTTTTAAAATCTCTTGATATACATGTAGTAACCAAAGGAGATGATAGCGAAAATCAGCTGATTCCTATCTATCAAGATAATAATATTCAAGCTCTTGTTTGTGTAGTCCCTTTTTTAAATGATAGTTTACTTCGTAAATCAAAATCAGGAGAGGTGGTAAGTGAACGAGAAAAGTTTACAAATTTGGCTATTAGAGAGTATTATGAGAGCATTTTTAAAAATGCACAAAAACTCTTAAATAATAAAGGAGTAGATGGTCAAAATATTCCTATTATTGCTACAGGACATTTAACTACTGTGGGAGCAAGAACAAGTGAATCTGAACGAGATATTTATATTGGTGGAACAGTTGATATTGGTGGTGATTTTTTGGGTAAATATTTTGATTATGTAGCATTGGGACATCTACATATTAATCAAAAGGTGGGCTGTGAACATGTCTGTTATTGTGGATCTCCTATCCCTCTAAGTTTTTCAGAGGGAAAATCTATTAAAAAGGTTAATATTGTTGAGTTTTTAGCTCATAAGAGTATAGAAGTTAAAACTGTAGATATTCCTACTTATAGACCTTTGCTGTTATTAAAAGGTAGTTTAGAAAAAATTATAGAAGAGCTTAAATCTATTGATAATAAAGAGACATGGATAGAGGTACAGTTAACAAATGATAATAATCCTTTCTCTTCTAATCAAACAATTAGAGATTTGGCAAAAGAGCTAGATTTGACTCTTTTAGCTGTAAAAATCAATAGAAGTGCAAAATCTCTTAGAGCCAAAGATATAAATGTTATTAGTCTTGATGATTTGGGGGTTGCTGAGGTGTTTGAGAAGAGATTACAGGTTGAGAATTTAAAGAGCAAAAGTTTTGAAAAGGAGCTGATTAAAACATTTAATGTGGTTTTGGAAAGGGTAAATAGCCAATGAAAATTTTAAAGATAAAATCACGAAATATCAACTCTCTAAAGGGAGATGTATCAATAGATTTCGAAGATTTTTTAGATAATGAATCTCTCTTTGCTATTACAGGTTCAACTGGTGCAGGAAAGAGTACAATCTTGGATATTATCACATGTGCTTTATATGGAAGAACTGCAAGACTTTTTAACCCTAATGCTTTAATGACACAGCATACTAGTGAATCTCTTTGTGAAGTAGAGTTTGAAGTAAAAAGGAGACGTTATCGCTCTTCTTGGAGTCAAAGACGAGCAAGAGGAAAGCTTACAGGAAAATTACAACCAGCAAAGATGGAGATTGCATCTATTGATAATAATAAAATTCTTTTTAGTAAAACAAAAGAGGTACTCTCTTTTATAGAAGAGCTTTCAGGATTAGATTTTGAACGATTTCAACAGTCAATGATGTTGGCACAAGGTGGTTTTGATGCTTTCTTAAAAGCTAAAGAGCGTGAACGTTCTGTATTGTTAGAGAAGATAACAGGTACACAAATTTATGCAAAGGTATCTAAAGAGATATATATAACTTATGATACTTTAGATAAAGAGATAAAGTTAGAGAGAGAGCTTTTAGAAGGAATAGAGCTTTTAAGTAGTAAAGATCGAACTGAAAAAGAGGCTCTATTAATTGAAAAGAATCAAGAGAAAAAGATTGCTTTTCAGCGTAATAAATATCTTGAAAAAGAGTTGCTTTGGTTAAATAGTTTAAATAAATTGAAGAGTGACTATACAAAATACAGCAATAGATTAAGTCAAATAAAAAAGAAAAAAGAGAAAAATAGAACACAGTTTAGAACACTTTCTTTGGCTGAAAAGGCATTAACTATTGAGCCTATTTATGCCAAAAGATCATCAATTTTAGATGAGATAGAAGAGAAAGATAGAGCTTTTAAGCGTTTAGATATGGAGTTAAAAGAGTTAAAGGTTTATCTGCATAATAAAAAGCTAGAGGTTAAAGTATCTAAAGAGATGAGATTGAATGCAGAGAAGGTTTATCTTCAGAAGAGTGAAAAGGTAAAACAACTTCGATCTGTTACTAATGAGAGAGATATTGCACAGAAACATCTGGATGAGGTTTCAAAAGCGTCTATTGCGTATAGACGTGAAGTTGGGCTTATTGAGAGAAAACTAGAGAACGCTTTGAACTCTTTTTCTATTATAAAAAAAAGATATAAAGATTTTATGCGTCAGGATAACTCTTATGAAGAGCAGTATCTTAAGATGGATAAAATTGCATTTGAAGATAATCAAAAAGAGTATCCTTTAAAGGCAAAATTAAAATCTATTGAAGAGTCAATTATTACTTTTAAAAAGTATCAAGATGTTGTTGATGCTCAAAAAAAGATAGATAAAGAGCTTGTTATATTGAAACAAAAACGTCTCTCATTAAAGGCAAAAGTTGTAGACAAAGAACGACTTTTTGGTGGATTAGAGGCACATTTAAAGAGTCACCATATTCTTAAAGAAAGAGATCTTTTAATTGCTAAGTATGAAAAAGATAGAGAGGCTTTATCTAATGGTGAAGCCTGTTTTCTTTGTGGTTCAACAGAGCACCCTTTTATAGAGCATACACCAAATATAGATATAGATAAAAATAGTTTAGAGATAGAGAAGATAGAGAAAGAGTTAAAAGGGGTAAACCTTGAACTTAAACTCTTTGATAGAAAGCATACCCAAGTGGTTGCAAAGATAGAGTTGGCTACTTTAGAGTTTGAGAAATTAGAAGAGAAGCGGATAGATATTAAAAAAAATATGAAAACTAACTCTATAAAAGAGTTAGAAGATGATAAAGCAAAGTTAGAAGATACTTTACATAAAATTGTAGAGAGACGAAAGAGAAAAATAGAGCTTCTTGAAGCAAAAAAAGAGTCAGAGGTTCTACATAAAAAGTTATCTCAACGTCTACACCAAGAGGAGCTTGAGGTCAAAGAGGTTGAGTTAAAATTGAACTCTACTAAAAAAGTTTTAAATCAGAGTCTATCTCATAAAAAAGAGCTAGAAGAGAGAGTTTTAGGCTTGAAAAAACAGGCAATAACCATACTAAATGTGATGGATATAGATAAGTATGAGCAAGAGATGCTTAATAGTTATGAAGAGGTTAAAGAGAAGTTTCATCAACAAGAGAAGGGGTATGCTAAATTACTGGCAAAAGAGGAGGCTCTAACAAAACAGTTAAATCAATTACATGAAACTTTAGTAAAGTATAGAGAAGAGTTTACTCCAATAGAAGAGAAGTTTCTTTCTGAAATTAAAGCTAATGGTTTTAAATCTGAAAAAGATTTTAAAAAAGCAATTTTAGAGAAGAGTAGAAGAGAGAGGTTGGTAAAAATTTGTACAGAGATAGATAGAGAGTATAGGGAACTCTTAACTTTATACTCTGATGCTCAGAAAAAATTGGAAGAGCATAAAAAGAGTGGTAATTCAAATAGTTTAGTATGGGAAGTAGAAGAGAATTTAACAGCATTAAAGTCAATTATAGAGACGATACAAAAAGAGATAGGCAGTTATGAAAAAGAGTTAGAGATAGATCGTGAAAACCATAATAAACATAAAAATAGAATAGAAGCTTTAAAGAAGAGAGAAGAGGAGTTTAAAGTATGGGTAAAGCTTAATGAGATGGTAGGTTCGGCTGATGGAAATAAGTTTGCCAAATTTGCTCAAGGAGTAACTCTTGATCAACTCATCTATCTTGCGAATATTCATTTATCTCTCTTAAGTTCTAGGTATGAACTGCAACGAAGTAGTCAAGATAGAGATCTTTTAGAGATAGAGGTGTTAGATAGTTTTCAAGGAAATATCTCTAGATCTGTAAGTACCCTTTCAGGAGGCGAGAGTTTTATTGTAAGTCTTGCTCTTGCTTTGGGGCTTTCAAGTTTGGCTAGTCAAAAGATATCTATAGATTCTCTTTTCTTAGATGAAGGGTTTGGAAGTTTAGATGAAGATAGTTTAGATATTGCATTAAATGCGTTAAGTCAACTTCAAAGTAGTGGTAAGATGATAGGTGTTATCTCTCATGTTAAGGCGTTAAAGGAGAGAATACCCTTGCAAATTAAGGTTGTAGCACAAGGAGATGGAACAAGTAGAGTTGTTATCTAAATTAACTATTTTATTCAAAGGACTTTTCAAGAAGCCTAATAGTATAATTCACAAAAAAAAATAGGAACAGTTATGGAATTAAAATTAGGAATCCCAAAAGGGAGTCTACAAGAGTCAACACTTAAAATTTTTAAAGAGGCTGGATACAATATTAAAGTTAGAGAACGAAACTACTATCCAACAGTAGATGATAAAGAGCTTTCATGTATGTTGATTAGAGCTCAAGAGATGGCACGATATGTTGAAGGTGGTCAACTTGATTGTGGACTTACAGGTTTAGATTGGATACGAGAGAATCGAGCAGATATTGTAGAAGTAGCAGAGTTGACTTATGCAAAACAGAGTTTTAATCCTATTCAATGGGTTTTGGCAGTAAAAGAGGGTTCTCCTTATACTTGTGCTAAAGATTTAGAGGGTAAAACCATTGCTACTGAGGTTGTGAATTTAACCAAAGATTACTTTGCCAGCCAAGGGGTTAATGTTAATGTAGAGTTTAGTTGGGGGACAACAGAGGTTAAAGTTCCAGAGTTGGCAGATGCTATTGTTGAGATAACTGAAACAGGTTCATCACTTCGAGCCAATAATTTGAAAATTATTGATACGGTTCTAGAGACTACTACACGTTTTATTGCCAATAAAGAGGCATATAACGACCCTGAAAAAAGACAAAAAATAGATAGAATTGTTATGATGCTAAAGTCTGTTATTGATGCTGTACCAAAGGTATGTCTAATGTTGAATATTCCTGTTGATAAGTTAGATAGTGTTTTAGAGATTTTACCAAGTGACAACCCAACTGTTTCACATCTTGCTAAAGGTGATTGGATTGATATTATGGCAGTTGTAGACTGTTCTGTAGTACGTTATCTCATTCCTCAACTCAAAGAAAATGGAGCAAAATCGATTGTTGAATTGCCTGTTAGTAAAATTATTGAGTAGATAAAATTAATGAAAAGGATATTTTAATTTTCTTTTGTAAGTAAATATTTCTCTTATAAGAGGTTAAGTAATAGATAGATTAACTTAAAGTTTAATTACTTATTTTTAACCTTTTTTAATATATAATGTTTGCTATCTATTACAAAGGATTTTTATGAAAAGTATTAAACTTATTTTACTATTTTCTATCTCTCTATCGGCAAACAATATATTAATTGAAAAAGCTAAATCTTTAGGTCTAAGGGCTATTCCACAAGATAAAAAGGAGCTTTCTAAAATTATAGATCCTGAAGGTGTTATAACACCTAAACGGGTTGAATTGGGTAAAAAACTATATTTTGACCCACGATTATCAAAAAGCAGTCTTATTAGTTGTAATTGGTGTCATAATTTGGGTTTGGGTGGAGTTGATGGAGTCTCTGTTGCTACTGGACATAGTTGGCGAAAAAACCCACATGCACTTAACTCTCCAACTGTATATAATGCTGTTTTTGCTAAACGACAGTTTTGGGATGGACGGAGTTTAACTCTAGAAGATCAAGCAAAAGGACCAATTCAAGCTCCACCAGAGATGGCAATTTCTCCAAAGATGTTAAAAGAGAGGATTTTATCTATTCCTGAGTATGTAAAAGAGTTTCAAGATGCTTACGGAAAAGATGTAAAGATAGATTTAGAGAGTGTTGCTACAACCATTGGTATTTTTGAGCGTACTCTAGTTACTCCTTCACGATTTGATGATTTTTTAAATGGAGATGAATCTGCAATGAATAAAGAGGAGCAAGAGGGGCTAGAGATTTTTCTAAATAAAGGGTGTGTTGCTTGTCATCAAGGAATAGCACTTGGTGGAGAGTTAAGACCATTTGAACTTGCAGGGGAGTACAAGTTTAGACATATTGGAGATTTTCTAAAAAAAGATATGATGGTTAAAGTTCCAACACTTAGAAACATAACATTAACTGCTCCATATTTTCATAATGGTCAAGTTTGGGATCTTGCAGAAGCAATTAAAGAGATGGGAAGAATACAGGTTGGATATAGAGCAAATATGAATGCTACTAGTAAAGAGGATTTACATTTAAAATTGATGCCTATTACATTTAAAGATCAAGAAATTGATAAGATTATTAAATTCTTTAAAACTTTAGATGGTCGAAAGCCTAAGGTTGATTATCCTCAACTTCCAAGAAGTAGAAATTCTACTCCTCAACCTGACGATAACTAGGTTTTTTAGTTTTAAAATATTATTAATTATTTTTTATTATGTTTATAGCACGTTAAAAGTGCTATAATATTTCTTGTTTAATTCTAAATAAAAGGAAAAAAATGAGTTTAAGTAAAAAATTAATAGCAGAGTTTATAGGAACATTTTGGCTAGTATTTGCTGGTTGTGGTTCAGCACTATTGGCAGCTGGATTTCCAGAGGTAGGAATAGGATTTGTTGGTGTCTCTTTTGCATTTGGTCTGACTGTCTTAACAATGGCATACTCTATCGGTCATATTTCGGGATGTCATCTTAATCCTGCTGTATCAATAGGGTTATGGATAGCTGATAAGTTTGAGACTAAAGAGTTAATCCCATATATTGTGGCACAGATTGTTGGTGGTGTTGTTGGTGCAGGAATGCTCTATCTTATTGTATCAGGTAAAGCAGGGTTTGAGATAGGTGGTTTTGCATCTAATGGTTATGGAGAGTTATCTCCTGATGGTTATAGTGTTATTTCAGCATTTGTTATTGAGTTGGTATTAACATTTATGTTTTTATTTATCATTCTAGGCTCAACATCTGATAAAGCACCTGCTGGATTTGCTCCAATCGCTATTGGTTTAGGATTGACCTTAATTCACTTGGTCTCTATCCCTGTAACCAATACCTCTGTTAACCCTGCCCGAAGTACAGCCGTAGCACTATTTGCAGATACCTCTGCAATAAGTCAATTGTGGTTATTTTGGGTTGCTCCAATTTTGGGTGCAATTATTGCTGGTATTCTCTGGAGATGGTTGGGTTCTGAAAAAGATTCGTAATCTTATAATATAACAAAGCTAAAGCACTAGATTCCATATATGCAAGTCATATTTTTGGAATCGGAGTGTTCCCCCAGAACAATAAATTGGTCAAAAAAAGCTTATTCTATTGGTATT
>Ga0256827_10001748_pt1 | contig 14009 bp, 17 predicted proteins | sample CV84metaG_FD_185977 | JGI IMG/M metagenome (GOLD analysis project Ga0256827, IMG submission 185977) | Hydrothermal vent microbial communities from East Pacific Rise, Pacific Ocean - CV84 | ecosystem: Environmental > Aquatic > Marine > Hydrothermal vents | place: Pacific Ocean: East Pacific Rise... | reverse complement strand
CAGGGGGATGGAATATTATAGGCTCAACAGAGTTTGATGTCTTTGAACAGTTCTCTATTGGCGATTATGTGCAGTTTACAAGGGTATAAGATGGCATTTAAAGTTTTAAATTCAGGAATATTTAGCACCATTCAAGACCAAGGACGATATGGCTATGCCCATTTGGGTATTACCAATTCGGGGGCTATGGATGAGTATGCCTATTTGTGGAGTCAAACACTTTTGGGTCAAAAAAATATCAATGCCCTAGAGGTTATGGTGGGGCTAAAACTAGAAGCAACCAAAGATATAGAAATCTCTATTACAGGGGCAGATTTAGATTTCAAGATAGATGGTAACTCTTGGGCTATTTGGCAGACCCATTATATAAAAAAGGGGAGCATCTTATCTTTTAACAGAAGAGTTCATGGTCAAAGAGCCTATTTAGCCATTAAGGGTGGGTTTGATGTTCCTAAAAAGTATGGCTCTTATAGTACAACTTTAAAAGAGGGGATAGGGTTTAGATTGCAACGAGGCGATAGTTTGCCCTTTTGTTCGGGGCTGAAGCCTCCGACTCCTAGAAGCCACCATATTTTTAGGGTTCAATTGCAATATATTCCTGATTATGAAAAGCCTATAACTCTAAGGGTTATTTTGGGTTATCAAGAAGCAGAGTTTACAACAGAAGAGAGAGAAAAATTTTTTAATTCAGAGTATGAGATAACACTACAGAGCGACAGAATGGGATTTAGATTAAAAGGTCAACCGATTAAAGCCAATATAGATGGAATTATCTCCGAAGGTATCGCCTTTGGTTCAATCCAGATTCCGAAAGATGGACAACCTATTGTTCTGCTAAAAGAGCGACAGACTATTGGGGGCTACCCAAAAATTGGTACGGTTTTGGCAGAAGATTGTTTTAGGTTGGCTCAACGAGGAGCAGGATGTGGTGTTCGGTTTAAAGAGGTTGATTTGGAATCATTTCAATAAATCCCCCGTAGGTTTGACCATCTCAAACATGTTTTATTCTCTATTTTTTGTTTGATATGGTCAAACCTACTTAGTAAATAACGTTTATTTTTGTAGTAAATATCATTTGCACCGTTGGGCAAAGTTAAAAGTTTTTTATAAAATTCTGTTTTGTTCCTGTTACCATACTATCCACTTAAAAATAATTTAAGTTTAAGTTTAAATATTATATAGTTAATTTAATAAATTTTTAATATAAGGAATATTTTTATGAAAACAGTTACACTAAATAGCTTATTATTTTCTATACTATCAACACTTTTTCTACTCAATGGTTGCTCTTCTCATAAAGAGACTATTTCTGTATCAGAAGCTCATCTTTATGATACAAACTTTGGTCTGCATCGTAATGCCCAAGTTGATATGGTTATTCAAGAAGAGTTGCTAGCAAGTAATATGCCAACTGAGGTAGATACTACTACTCATAGCAATCCTGAATGGACAACCGAGTTAACTAAAGACCCCGATGCTTTTTTAGAAGAAGAGTATGTTCCAACCGAACCAGTAATTAGTTATAAATATAAGTTTGACAAGAAGTTCTACGACAAAGCAGAGTGGCGAAAAGCCAGTTTTTAGATTGAAGGAAATAATAGAGAAAGAGTTACAATACTCTTCTCTACTTTTAACTCTTTCTCTATACCTAATTCATCACAAAGCTTCTCTACAATATGTAGTCCAATCCCTAAACCTCGGTCGCTCTCTTTGTAGAAGCGTTCAAAGAGTTTAGATGGGTTTTTAACCCCATAACTGCTGTTTATAATATCAAGTCTATTCTCTTTCATTACAACTTTAATAAATCCATTAGAGGTGTTATATTTACAAGCATTTGAGAGTAGGTTATAGACAATTCTACTTAGAGCATTTTGGTTTGAGATAATAATCTGCTCTTGAATATCTATCTGCCAATCTAGATAGTCATAGAGAGAAGAGAAAAAATTTATCTGCTCTTTTAGTATCTTCTCTATAGCAAACTGCTCCTTTTCAAACAGTGTATCTTTTAAATAGACATCAAGGTTTTTATGAAGCATAGCAATAGTGTTAGCACTCTGGGCAATACTCTCTACCTCTTCATTTTTCTCCATCATTTTTAAATTGATAAGTATTGACGTAATAGGGGTATTGAGGTCATGAATAATATCTTTTATAAACTCCTCTAACAGCAATAGAGCTTGACGCAGAGGGTAGAGTGCATAAAATGAGAATAGAATCGAGATAGACAAAGCAATAAAAGAGAGAAAAGAAAACTGTAAAATAAGTCTATTTCTAATCTCATTTAATTGAGTTGCATATGCAGGTAGTGGGTAGAATATTGCCAAAGAACTCTCGTTATCTTGAGGAAATGGAACAAGAATATAGAGGTTTTTATTATCAAAATAGAGTTCATAAAGCTGACTCTCTTCAACTTTAGGAACAATATCCATATCGAATCTATCATCATCAAAGAAAAAGCTGTAGTTCTTCATCTCTAAGAAGAGCTGTTCGCTAAGATGCTCCTCTTCTATTTGATAGTAGTTATAGAAGATAAAGGTTAAAAAGAGTTCAATTACTATAAAAAAGAGAAAAAAACTTTTAAATAGTGACTCTTTTTCGGATTTAGAGTATTTTATATCCAACTCCTCGAACACTCTTAATCTCTACCCCAAGACTCTTTTTTAATTTTGCAATATTAACACGTAGTGCAAGATTAGTGGGTTTATCTAGAAGTAGCATCAACTCATCTTGTGTAACAGGATTTGGGTAATTTTTTATTAGAGAGATAAGCAGATTTTTTTGAACATTTCCTAAATATAGAAGCTCTTGTTTATAAAAAATCTCTTGGGTTTGGTTGTTCACTTCAAACTCTTTAAATTTAATTATTGGTTGCAGTCTAATAGTTTTGGCTTGAATCCGTATAAGCAACTCTTCAGGGTCAAAAGGCTTTTTTAGGTAATCATCTGCACCTGCAATAAATCCTTTTGTAACCGAAGCAATATCAACCAGAGCCGAGATAATAATGGTTGGAGTAAAATCATTGGCTTGGCGTAGTTCAGTCAGTAAATCAACACCAGAAATTAGAGGAACATTAATATCAAAAAGATAGAGTGTATAGCTGTTATCATAACTTAAATCCATCGCCTCTTCGCCATTTTTTGCCCAATCAACCTCATAACCGTTATATTTTAGATATTTAATCAATGTTTTTGAGAGGTTTGGGTCATCTTCGAGCAGTAGTAGTCTATTCAAAGTTTACTCCTAATTTAAGTGAAAATGTATGAGGATAAGAGATATTATCCAATCCATAGGTGTAGTTTAAGCTTATAAAATAGTTATCTAAAAAGCTGTAGCTATTGAGCCAAGAGAGTGATTGATATGGTTGGGCATCACTATAGATAGATTCAGCATAATCATAAGATAGAGAGCTATACCAGTTAGAATTTACCATATATCCTGTACCAAGAGCATATGATAGGCTATTTTTATAGGTGGTTGTGGAGCTATCTCCTGTTAATATATAGCCAAGTTGACAAGAGAGTGTCTGCTTATCATTTATAAAATAGCTTACATCAACCGAGCTAAAATAGTCATTTTCTCCTGTACCAACACTCTTATCGGCTGTGGCAAATTTAACCCCAAAGTTTATATCTGTTTGAAAATCTTTATGGTTAAATTGGTAACCTGAAGTCAAATATAGGTCGCCACTATTAGTTGAACGATTGTTATTAATGTCATATGTTGTCTGTTGGGAATTAGAGAGAGAAAGATACCATTTTTTATAACTGTAACTTCCAAAAAAACTGTAGTTATCAATCTGATTGTTATCTTCATCAAGAGCTATATCACTACCAACTTGAACCGTTATAGAACCCCAATAATTTTCGTTTTTTGGACATCCATACTCATCTACAAGTTTATCAAAAGAGGTATCAGGGCAGAGGTCTATGGAGTCATCAACACCATCAATGTCACTATCTTCATAACTTAAGAGATAGCTGTTTAAAATAAAAAGAGAAAAGATTAGCCTATAGATACTCACTTACGCCCATTTCCTTCTCGTCTATGCTCTCCTTGCCCCTGCCTATTACGAAGATGTCTATACATCGGTTGGTGTTCTCCTCGATGTTCATGTATCTTTTTGTGCTTATGTTGTTTTTTATGTAGTTTCTTTTCTCCATGCTCTTTTGAAAAAGATTTTTTTAACTCCATCATTGCACTCTGGCGACTCTCTTTGTTCATCTTTCGCAGTTGCAGTTTAAGTTGATTCATTAATAGTCGTCTATCTTTAACTTCTGCACTCTTTACCTGCTGTATTAATGTCTTGATAGAGGGTTGTTCTGGAGGCTTTATCTCTTCTGCATAGATTGCAGAAGAGAATAGGAGTAAAAAAATCATAGATAGCAAATAATATTTTTTCATAGGGTACTCCTTTTTTACTATTATATCTTTGTTTGGGTTAGAGATTAGGCTACCCAAAAGAGATAAAAAGGTTACTGTCTAGAAATTTGTCTATTAAATGCTCTAAGGTGTTGGTTACTTCCTTTTAACAGATGGCTATATGTACGTTCAAAATCATCTGGAACTCCTGCTTCAAGAAGCTCTTCTAGGTCAGCAATATCGGTCTCTTCTATTAATACTCCAACCTCTAAGGCATCAATAAGTGAGATATTCCCACGTTGTACTAAATCATTATAAAGTTTTTGAAGCTCTTCATTTTCAAAGACTCCTTCATCTTCTATGGTTATTGGAGTCTCCATCTCATATCTTGAAAAGAGTTCTATTAATGCATCCATATGTCTCTGTTCTGCTTTTGCAATATTTTTAAAGATACGCTCATTCCAAGTTTTAGAAAGTGTAAGGTAGACATCTCTTGCCACCTTCTCCTCTTCAATAATAAAACTTAAACCATCTTTTTGAGCATCAGTTAACTCTCCTATCTCAATACTATTAAGTAAATTACCTCTATTTTCATGAGATGAACTCTGTTCTTGGTTTCTATTATCGTGATTTCTTTTTCCATGACCATGCTCTTGAGCCATAAGAGAGAGTGAAAGAATAGCTACTAAAGTTGATGTAATTAAAGTCTGTTTTAACATAATGAATCCTTATTATTTTGTTTAGATAAGAGAATTATAAAATATATTTGTTACCTGATTGTTACCTTGAAAAAAAATTATAAATAGTCTAATTCACATAGAGTTAACACACTTTTGATACTCTTCTAAAAATATAAGGAGAGTACCATGCAAAGAAAACTATCACTACTTCTATCAACTTTTCTTCTAACCACATATTTAGGGGCAACTAATCTTGATGAATTAATTCAAAGTGGATTAGCCAATAACTCATTAATCAAAAAGACAGATTTACAAATTAGATTAATGGAAGCCAAAAAAGCAGAGAGCCAAGCAAATAGATATGGAGAGATAGATATTGTAGGTTCACACACCCATTATAATCTGCCAAGAACTTTAGCACCTATTGTTCCATCAGCTTTATCTCCAACAAGTTCGGTTGATACCACACAAGACCTTTTTACAACAGGTGTTCAATACTCTGTGGCTATCTTTACAGGAGGAGCATTAGAAGAGCAGGTTAAAATTGATAGTTTGGTTACAGAGATGAGCCAAAGCAAACAGAGACTAAGCCAAGAGGAGCTTATATATAATATTCGTTCGCTCTATCTCTCGGCTCTCTCACTCCAAGAGCTTCAAACCTCTCAAGAGGGGTATGTTGTTGCATTAGAAGAGTTAAAAGAGAAGATTAAATATGGTGTGGAGTTAGGTAAACGAGCTAGAATAGAGCTAATAAAAGCCAATAATGACCTGACCAAATCTATAGGAAATGTAGCCAAAACCAAAAGCTCCTTAACCATGATAAAAAGTAGCCTTGAAGCTGTAACTCACTATGAAAACCTAACTTATCTAGAGCCTATCTTCTGGGAATCGGAGGCTTTAGCCCCGAACAACAGAGCAGAGTTTCCAAACTCCTTAGATAACCTAGAACGTTTTAAACTCCAAGAGTTAGAGATTGCAAAAAGCCAAAAGATGATTAACAAGGTAGAAGCTTCAAAAAAACCACAAGTAGGATTAAATGCTTATGTTGGTTATAACTATGATTTTGACCAAATAGACCCTTTTGAACAAGAGAGATTGTGGCAAGTAGCTGTTAATGCTAAATGGAATATTTATGATTTTGGTGCAACCTCGGCAAGAGTACAACAGGCAAAAATAGCCAAATTACAATCTATTACTCAAAAAGAGGCAACCACAGAAGGGTTCAAAAAGCTCTTTGCAAAAGCTAAAAATGAGATAGATACAGCTTTAGCTAACTATAATACAACTCAATCACAATACTCTCTTCTACAAGAGAGCCAAACCATAGAACAAGCACGATATGATGCAGGAGTAGCCACTCTTAATGATTTGCTATTAGCTAAATCCAAAACCCAATTGGCAAAGTCACAGATGATTCAAAGTAGATACGCCTATCAAAATGGGATATTTTATTTAGATTATCTATTAGAACAAGGCGTATCTAATTAATTTTGAAATATGGCGAGGCTAAAGCCATCATTTCCCTATATGCAATTGGCATACTCGGAATCGGCGTGTTTACACCCGAATATACAAATAAAAGGAGAAAAAATGAAAAAAGCAATAATCATACTAATAAGTTTAGCAATGATGGCAGGAGTAGCCTTCAAAGCAAAAGAGTTAATGGAGACAAGAAAAGAGGAGATAGTAAAAGAGCCTCTTCCCCAAAAGAGAAGCATCACCGTATCGTTAACCCAAGCCAAACAAGGTTCAATGGAAGAGAGACAACCATATTTAGCTATTGTTCAATCTGATAAGAGCATTAAAATAGCCACCAAAATGGCAGGATATATAGAACACCTCTATGTAGAAGAGTCTCAATGGGTAGAAAAAGGAAAACTCTTAGCCACCATCGACCAAAGCGATATAAACTCTAATATAGAACTCTTAAGAACAACTCTAAGCCAACAGAAAAATGATTTAGCCTTAGCCAAACAGATTTATAATAGAAACAAAAAACTCTATGAAGTAGGAGGATTAGCCAAAGAGCAAGTAGATACATCAAGAGTTATTCTGCAAGGTAAAAACTCAGCCATAAAAGCAACTAAACAGAAAATAGCCCAACTCCAAGAGCAGAAAAACTACTTAAAAATCAAAGCCCCATTTAGTGGAGAGATAGATACCCTATTAATGCACCAAGGAGACTTGGCTGTTGCAGGAAAACCTATTTTAACCATGAGCAATGGAACAAAAAAACTGATTTTCTCTTTTATATCAGGAGAGAATAGTATACGAAAAGGTCAATCAGTCTATTTAGATGTTCAAGAGATTGGAGAGATTGATAAAATTTTAACTTTAGCAAAACAGGGATTGGTTCAAGCCGAAGTTAGACTCAATAAAAAGCTAAATTTACCATTAGGTGCAACTCTTAATATTGAGGTGTTGACTAAACAACAACAAGGGTGTATTGTCTCTAGTAATGCACTTCTTCATAAAACAGAAGGGAGTTACCTGATGGTTTATGATGGTTCTAAATTTAGCCCACTAAAAGTAGAGAGTATAATGAGTAAAAAAAATAAAGAGATGATAACCCCTTGTCCTACTGAAAAAATTGCAGAAGGGAGTGAAGTTCTGTTGGCAAAGTTACCTATTTATGGTGATATAAAGATTAGAAAATAGTCATATAATAGGTTATAGTCAAAAAGATGTTTTTGAATTTTATAGAACATGCAGGAACTATATTTAAAAATGGTAGAATTTTAATAACTTATTCTACTAAATAAAGGTTAAAAATGAATATACCATTTATCGAAAATATGGGAATCGAGGCAGAAGAGAATGGCTCTTTGTATTTACGTTTTAGGCAAAAACTTCTAAATCATGTTGGTACAATTCACGCTTCGGCTCAATTTACATTGGCAGAGACACAGAGTGGATTCTACTTGGAGTTAATGTTTCCTCAATATAGAAACAAGGTTATTCCTATACTCCGTAGCTCTTCTGTCAAATATAAACACCCTGCTACCAAAGATATTTATAGTGTGGCAACTGCCTCAAAAGAGGCTTTGGAGAAGTTTGATATACAGTTCTTGAAAAAAGGTAGAGCTTTAATTTCAATTGATGTAACTGTATATGATAATGATAAAAATATCACTATGATAGGGGAGTTTGTCTGGTTTATATCTAAGATATAACAGAGTCTACACAGTAATTTGGCTAATATTCTATATTTAAATGTGGAATAGAGGTCAAAAAATGCAATTACCAAAAATTATCTATACGATTTCTAAAAAACTAAAAGAGAAAAATGCTAAAGCTATTGTTGTGGGTGGTTCTGTTCGTGACCACTTTCTAAAACTTCATATAAAAGATTATGATATTGAGGTTTATGGATTAAAATCAATAGAGTGTTTAGAGTCTATTTTATCTGAGTATGGTTCTGTAAACTTAGTGGGAAAGAGTTTTGGAGTTTTAAAATTTAGTTATGATGGAGAAGATTATGATTTCTCTTTTCCTAGAACAGAACAGAAAATAGGAGTAGGGCATAGAGGCTTTGATATTGCTATTGATGGAAAGATGAGTTTTAATGAGGCATCTAAACGCCGAGATTTTACAATTAATGCTATGGGGTATGATATTGAAAATAGACTCTTTCTAGACCCTTATGATGGGCAAGAGGATATAGAGTATGGTATTTTGAGACATATTGATGATAGCACTTTTATCGAAGACCCACTTCGGGTTTATCGTGCTGTTCAGTTTTGTGCCAGATTTGAATATGGTTTAGCAGAAGATACCTTTGAATTGTGTCGAAGTATGGTGGCTAATGGAATGTTGGAAGAGTTGCCAAAAGAGCGTATCTATACAGAGTTTAAAAAACTACTGCTTAAATCTTCTAAACCATCTATTGGTTTTGAGTTGATGAGAGAGCTTGATATGTTGCAATATTATCCTGAACTTAATGCAATTATTGATGTTCCACAATCTCCTAAATGGCACCCTGAAGGAGATGTCTGGATACATACTATGATGGCTCTTGATGCAATGGTTAATCTATTAAAAGATGATAAAAAAGAGAACCTTCGATATATGTTTGCTATTTTATCTCATGATTTTGGAAAAGCAACTACCACTACTATTGAAAAAGATGGTCGAATTCGCTCTATTGGACATGAAAAGGCAGGGGTTGAACCTGCAAAGAGATTTCTATATAAACTTACTAATGAACATGATTTTATAGCCTCTATTTTACCTCTTGTAGAGCATCATCTTAAACCTTCTCAATTTTATCAAGGAAAAGCAAGAAATAGAGCCTTTAGAAAGTTGGCAACTCATGTTAATATAGAAGAGCTTGTTGTTGTGGCACGAGCAGATTTTTTAGGTCGAACAACAACTGAATCTTTGAGTGGAGACTATAAAGCAGGGGATTGGATGTTAGAAAGAGCAAGTAGTTTAAATGTCTCTGAAAAACCTTTGAAAGCGTTGGTTCAGGGTAGAGATTTAGTTGCTTTAGGGCTTAAGCCTTCTCCTAACTTTAAAGAAATATTAAAATTAGTTTATATTTTACAATTAGAGGGGGATATTAGCAAAAAAGAAGAAGCATTAGAGTATATTAAAACAAACTATTTGGAGTGTTATAATGAAAAAAATTATAAAGGGCTTTAGTGTTGTACTATTATTGGGTGCAGTCTCATTTTTTGTTTTGAACGATAGTAAAAAAGAGCCTGTTGCCTTAACACCTGAAGAGCTAATAAAAACAATGAAAGCTGAAAAGATAGAGACTCATTCAGTTTTATTAAAAGAACCTAAACCACTATTTAATATGGTTGATAGTTTGGCTAGATTAGAGTTTTATAAGATGCAGGCTGTTGTAACAAAAAAAAATTTAATGGTCTACTTTTATACTAATGGTTGTTACTATTGTGAAAAGATGAAAAATATAACTTTTGCTGATACTCGTGTACAGAAAGAGTTATCTCTAAATTATATTGCTGTCTCTGTGAACTATTCATCTTATAAAGATATTTTTAAAAAAAAGTTTACTCTTCGTGCTACTCCTGCAATTGTTTTTTTTGATAAAGATGGAAAAAGAGTAGAAGAGGAGATCTCATATGGTTATCAAGGAGCAGAGGATTTTTATAATAAAATAGAGTTATTGGCTGAGCCATTTTAAAATATTAGGAAAGAGATATGTATAAATTAAAAAACTATATCAATAGTTTTATTCCTTTACGTGAAGAGGATTGGATGGATATGATGAGACTTTTTAAATCATACTCCTATAACAAAGGGGAGTTTATTTATGGCTCTTCAGATATTCCTTCTGAGGTAAATTTTATTGTAAAAGGAGTAGTTCGCTCTTTTAAAATGGAAGAGGATGGAAAAGATTTTACTTGGGCTTTTTACTATTTAAATGATGAGGTTATGGAGCATCGTATGATTTCAGATGTTTGTGTGGTTGACTATGCTTCATTTTTACGAAATGAGTCTGCTGAGTTGGCTTTTGAGGTGATGGAAGATTGTACGGTTATGACCATTACTAAAAAAGATCTGTTTGAGTTGTATGCTAGTGATGAGAAGTGGCAGATGTTCGCACGAAAAATAGCAGAAGATGCATATTGTGCTACACGAGATAGAACTTTAACACTCTTAACTAAAAATGCAAAAGAGCGTTTAGAGATACTTGAAAGTTACTTTCCTGATATATTTAAAAGGGTCTCTCAACAACATATCGCCTCTTACTTGGGAATTACTAGACAATCACTAAATCGGTTACGCCGAGATAAAATATAATATATGTAACATTTGTGACATAAGGTATCTTTATAATTTGCTATAATTTGAGTACATTTAAACATAAGGATATTAAAAATGAAAAAATTAATCTTAGGGTTCTTTTTAGCTCTATCTATGATAGCGTTTACAACAAATAGTGTGATTGCTAGTGATGGTGCATCTGAACCAACTCAAAAGTGTGGAACAGGTAAATGTGGTGGAGATGAAAAAAATGAGACCATAGCTAAATGTGGTACAGGCAAATGTGGTGGTGGAAAATAGTTAATACTATTTAATCCTCTTCCTCTCTTCTTAAATTTTTTATGGGTAGTTTTCCCCCTTTTTTAGCTACCCATACTCTTAATTTCTATTTAAACAAAAGGAACTATTATGTTACAGACAATGAATGAATTCTCAAAAAATATTTTACAAAATTTACAATCACCATCTCTACTTTTAGCAAGATTAGCAGTTGCTTATGGTTTTTATGAACCAGCTATCAATAAGTGGAAGGATATAGATGGTATTGCTGTATGGTTTGCTTCAATTGGAATTCCCTTTCCTACACTTAATGCCTATCTTTCAGCTACTACAGAAATTTTAGGTGTTGTTCTTTTGACTCTAGGATTTTTTACTAGACTCATCTCTATACCTCTTATAGTTGTTATGGTTGTTGCTATTACAACGGTGCATTTAGCTCATGGTTTTTCAGCAGGAGATAATGGTTTTGAAATACCTCTATATTATATGTTATTTCTATTAATTTTTGCCTCTCATGGAGCAGGTAAGTTTTCGGTAGATTATTTTCTATTTGAGAAGGGTATATAATAGAATTTCTGTTACTATGTCGTCTTAATATAATATATTAGGATAACCAAATGCGTTTAAAAGATTTTTATTTAGAATTGTCTGTTTTATTTAACTATTTTCAAAGTTTTTCACTTCTTTTTGCAAGAGTTGCTCTTGCTTATGGGTTTTATCAACCTGCTCTTACCAAATGGACAAATTTCGATACTACAGCTGAGTGGTTCGGTTCATTAGGTATTCCTTTCGCCTCTTTTATGACACTTTTAACGGCTTCTATCGAACTTATTGGTGTTGTTTTTTTAATTCTAGGATTATTTACACGGCTTATTACAATACCTCTTGTTTTTATAATGGTTGTTGCTATTTTAACTGTGCATTTATCACACGGTTTTGCTGTAGCTAATAATGGTTTTGAGATTCCTCTTTACTATTTTATTTTTCTCTCTATCTTGGCATCACATGGTGCAGGACGATTTAGTTTAGACTATTTAATTTGGGGAAAAAAGAGATAATATGGAAGCACTTTTAAATTTTAGTCATAATCTCTTGGCTCATCAGTGGAATCATATTTTTAAAGTGATGGCAATTATTATTATTTTAATTATAATTAACATCTATATTTATGACCGATTTATACAACGAAAAAATCAATTATTAATTAATTACCCTGTTATTGGGCGTATGCGTTACTTTTTTCACCTGCTTCGTGACCCAATGCGTCAATATTTTGGAGATGAGACCTATTATGACTCTTATGAGAAGATAGATTGGGTTAATAAGGCTTCTAATGAACAGTCTCTTATGTACTCGTTCTCTTTAACAAGACCATATGGTCTAAGTAAACCTTATGGTCAAAATCATAACTTTTTTCGTCATGCTAATTTTGTGTTAAATGAAGATGAGGTAAATGAGAATTTAAGTGTAACTTTTGGAGAACAACACCAATATCCATTTGTAACTAAAAGTGTTATAGGACGAAGTGCCATGAGTGATGGATCAATTAGTCCAGAGGGTACAAGAGCTTTTGCTCAAGGGGCATATATTGGACAGTTTCCTATTAATACAGGAGAGGGGAGTCTAACTTCTAACTTTTTGAAGAGTCATGAGTGTAGTGAGAATCCTAAAGAGAATCGTTTTTTAACAATAAAAGAGGGTACACTTTTTGCTAAAGGTATATTTCATATTGTTAAATTTATTTTAAATGAGTATATAGCTATTGGTCTTTATCGAAGTATGGTCATTAGAGATATAGATAAAGAGACTTATAGTTTTGATGCTAAGAGAATGTTACTATATCGTATTGACTGGAAACAGCCTTTAGAGTTTTTTCCTGAGAAGCCTTTAGATAATATTCCTGATATTGTTTTACAGATTGGGTCTGGGCTTTATGGTGTAAAAGATAAAGATGGCGAGTTTGACCCTATTCGATACCAAAAGGTTATGAAGTTTTGTAAAATGACCGAGATTAAAATTGCTCAAGGTGCAAAACAGACAGGTGGTAAACTGTTGGCAGAGAAGGTAACTGCTTCGGTAGCTTATAATCGTGGTGTTGAGATCAATAAACCACTAATTAGCCCAAATCGTTTTCCTTATGCCAGTTCAGTACCTGAACTTTTTGATTTTATTGAAAAGTTACAAAAATTATCTCAAAAGCCTGTTGGAGTAAAAATTGTTATTTCAACCAGAGAGAATTTTCAAGAGTACTCAAAAGAGATAAAAAAACGTGTAGAGAGTGGTAGAGGTTATCCTGACTTCTTAACTCTTGATGGTGGAGATGGAGGAACTGCCACAGCTCCAAGAGAGATGATGAGTCGAGTTGGTATATCTATACAAAACTCTTTAGATATTGTGGTAGAAGAGCTAGAGAAAGAGGGTGTAAGAGATAAGATAAAACTTATTGCAAGTGAGAAGGTACTAACCCCTGATGATGCAGTAGAGCTATTTGCTTATGGAGCTGACTTTATAAATATAGCCCGTGGTTTTATGATAAGTGCAGGGTGTATCAGAGCCAGACACTGTTCAGGAGCAGGAGGTCATGAGTGTCCTGTTGGTCTAGCCACAATGGACAAAGATAAACGTTCAAGATTTCTAGTTGCTCGTAAATCTCAAACAGTTGCCAACTATCACGACGCTTTAGTAGCAGGAATCCGTTCTCTACTTGCAATTATGGGAAAACATGATGTAACTGAATTGAGTAAGAAAGATTTGATTTAAATTATAATATTACCAATTCCTAAACTCCCTACTCCTGCTCATTTCCACGCTGAGCGTGGGAACGAACAAAGTGCTTCAGAATGTCTCAGGAAAACTCTTTGCTGATAAAGGCTATATTTCTAAAAAACTTTTTGAACATCTATTTAAACAAGGAACAACTTTAATTACTAATGTACGAAAAAATATGAAAAATAG
>Ga0256827_10001747_pt1 | contig 14010 bp, 13 predicted proteins | sample CV84metaG_FD_185977 | JGI IMG/M metagenome (GOLD analysis project Ga0256827, IMG submission 185977) | Hydrothermal vent microbial communities from East Pacific Rise, Pacific Ocean - CV84 | ecosystem: Environmental > Aquatic > Marine > Hydrothermal vents | place: Pacific Ocean: East Pacific Rise... | reverse complement strand
CTACCTGTCATGGTTCAACTGGGAATGGATCCCGTTCAATTTGGTATCGTTTTAATGGTCAATCTGGGAATCGGCTTAGTCACTCCTCCTGTCGGAACGGTCCTTTTCGTCGGTTGCGCTGTGGGGCATGTCAAAATGGAAGAAACGGTCAAAACTATCTGGCCTTTCTATATAGTCATGATCGCAACCCTACTTCTCGTCACCTACATTCCCGCTATCAGTATGTTTATTCCTAAACTTCTGATGGGATAACTTTTTTGCAGCAAAGAAGGTCTTTTTTATGAATAAACTATTCGATATTACCAACAAAGTTATCGTGGTCACCGGAGCAGCAGGTGTCCTTGCCGGTGGAGTCGCTGAATATCTTTTAGAGCAGGGAGCCTACGTGGTTTTTCTTGATCTGTTCCAAGAGAAAATAGACGCTGTTCTGAAAGAGCTGAGCCCTGTCTCCGACAAACTCTCCGGTTATGCCTGTAATGTTCTTGACCAGAAAGCACTGGAGGACGTTTATCAGAAAGTCATGCAGGAGTATGGACGGATTGATGTTCTCATCAACGGTGCCGGTGGCAATATGCCCGGTGCCACAATTGGTCCTGAGCAGGATATCACTGATCTGAATATTGATGATTACAGTAAAGTCCTCGACTTGAATCTCAAAGGAACTGTTTTACCAACCATGACATTCGTAAAAGCGTTTGTTCAGCAGAAAAAAGGCTGCATTATTAATTTTTCCTCCATGTCTGCACCACAAGCCTTAACCCGCGTTCTTGGTTACTCAAATGCCAAAGCGGGGATAGATAATCTGACTCGCTGGATGGCGACCGAACTGGCTTTAAAATATGGAGACGGAATCAGAGTCAATGCGGTTGCCCCGGGTTTCTTTGTTTCTGAGCAAAACCGGGCCTTGTTAATCAATGAAGATGGCAGCTACACCGAACGAGGCAACCAGGTCATCAACAAGACACCTTTTAAAAGATTCGGCGAGAAACAGGAAGTTTTTGGAACAATCCATTATCTCATTTCAGATGCAGCATCCTTTGTGACGGGAACAATCGTCCCAATTGATGGTGGTTTTTCATCATTTACCGGGGTTTAACCAACACCTTCCGGCTTAAGACAAAAACTTTAAGGATCGGTATGGAAGAACTAAAGCACATATTTGACGGGCGAAAACCCGGTACAATAGAAGAGCAGGAGCAGTCGAGAAAAGCCAAAATCATGGCACAACTTTTTCCCGGTGGAAAGATTATCCCTTCTTCCCTGCAGTGGAAAGAGAATAGCCTCCTCGGAATTGCCGAATTTCCTGAGCACGAAAATTTTTTTGCACTAGGAGACCCTGAAGTCCTGGCAACCCAATTTTCTGGCTTTTCCGCAACCCGAAGACCTGTGGGGAGCTACTCCCTGTTAACTGCTGCGACAGACGCTCCCAATTCAAGCCAGCTACGAAGCCGGTTACCACACCTGACTCCCCGTCCTCTGGGGCTGCAGCCATCATTCGGTTTTGGTGACCGGCTGGGGTTGGCAACACCCGGGCATGCCGCAGCAACAAAGCTGTCGGGACAAGGGATAGCTGCCATTTTTTGCCAGCAGTCAATCCGTGAAATGGTCCGGATCGAACGCAACCCGGAAGACGTTTTGTCGACCGCCACCTGGGGAGCATTTCGAGCCGGCTGGCTCCAACCCGTAGGGGCCGACGCTGATCACCTAAAAACTCTGGAAGATCTGGAGATGACGGCACAAGCAGGATTTTGTTTCTTCACCATCGACCCCTCCGATCATGTTGATCAATCAGCTGATAATTACAGCCCAGATGAAGTTCAAATAAGGTTTCAGGCTCTTCTTGACGATGGAGTTCCGGGCGCAGAATTGTTTCTATCTTTATACGATGAAAACTCCTTTGATCTTGAGGAGTGCAAAACCAAGCTCTATTTTGAAACAGGAGCATTAAAACGGGCTGCGGTCAAATACGGCCGCGCTCTAGCACACATCACGACAATGACGCGTCACGCTGAAAAACTCATGGGAGAGTCCGGTTTTGATCTGGAAATTTCAGTTGATGAGACAGATCAACCAACAACGGAACTCGAACACCTGTTTCTGGCTCTGGAGTTACAACGTAACAATATCCCAGTCACCAGTCTGGCTCCACGGTTTATCGGTGATTTTGAAAAAGGGATTGATTTCAGGGGCGATCTTGCCGCATTCATCATTGCGCTTAAAACTCATGCTGCTATTGCATCTCAGTACGGCCCCTACAAAATCAGCTTGCACAGCGGTAGTGACAAGTTCAAGGTTTATCCCCCAATCGCCGAAATATGTCGCGGAAAGTTTCATGTCAAAACGGCAGGCACCAGCTATCTGGAAGCCCTGCGAGTCATTTGCCGGGTCAACCCGGAATTATTTAGTGAAATTGTCACGTTTTGCCGGGAACGTTTCCCTGTCGACCGGGCAACCTATCATATTTCAGCCAGTCTGGATCAAACACCAACAGTTGCAGGATTAACTCCAGAGCAATTGGAACAATACTATCTCACTGACGATAACGGCAGACAATTACTGCATGTTACTTTTGGTTCTGTTCTAACAGCAAAAGATAACAACCGCTTCAGATTTAAAGATGACTTGCTTACAATCCTGCGTTCAGAAAGCCAACTACATGAGGACTTTCTTGTCAACCACTTTGGTAAACATCTGTCGTTGCTGCAAAAAGGGTTCGTTTAAAAGTGCAGGTCAGCACCAACAAAGCTTACAATTAAAAGGAAGATGTATGAAGATAGCCATGGAAGAGAGTATGCGCTGGTATGGTCCGAGTGACCCAGTTTCGTTACGGTTCATCCGACAAACTGGGGCGACAGGGGTTTATACCTCACTCCATCAGATCCCCTATGGTGAAGTTTGGCCTGTAGAGGCAATCCGCAACCACAAAAAACTGGTCGAGGAGGCCGGATTGCGCTGGGTTGCAGTCGAATCTGTTCCCGTCCATGAAGATATTAAAACCCGTCAAGGGAATTACCTTCAGTATATTGAAAATTATCAGAAAACCTTGTTGAATCTGGGGGCTGAGGGGATCAACCTGGTGATCTACAATTTTATGCCAGTCCTCGATTGGGTGCGGACAGACCTCAACCACAAACTGGAAGATGGATCGGAGTGCCTCTATTTTGATCCTGTCCAATTTGCAGCCTTTGAAATTTACCTGTTACGCCGTGAGGGGGCAAAAAACGACTATACGGAAGCACAGCTACGCGCCGCTAAAGATTTTTTTGACGGGCTCAGCCAGCATGAAAAAAAGACCTTTGAAACCTCTCTTATCGATGTCTTCCCCGGTTGTAAAATGGGTCTTGCGATTGAAGATGTCCGAATCATGCTTAATGCTTACAGCGATATCGATAGGAGCAAACTTAAAGAACATTTCAGCCTGTTCCTCGAAGCTGTTATCCCTGTGGCCGAAACAGCAGGGGTAAGAATGGCGGTTCATCCAGATGACCCTCCCTACTCAATCATGGGTCTTCCTCGAATTGTCTCATGTGAAGACGACATCAAAGATCTCCTGGCAATGGTCGACAGCCCAGCCAATGGCCTCTGTTTTTGTACCGGGTCGTACAGCCCTCGCCCCGACAACGATCTTCCCGGCATGATTGAGCGCTACGGCCACCGCATCCACTGTGCTCACTTGCGCAGTACCCAGCGCAACCCCGATGGAAGCTTTTACGAAGCTGACCACCTTGGCGGATCGGTCGATATGTACAAGGTCGTTAAAGCTCTCCTGCTGGAGATGAAAAAACGACAGGCAACCGGTCAGGACGATTGGAACATTTCATTCAGGCCAGATCACGGCCATACAATGATGGATGATTTAGAAAAGCCTCCGGTGGCAAACCCCGGTTATACTGCCATTGGCCGCTTGCGTGGGCTCGCTGAAATTCGCGGTCTCCAACTGGGCATCGCCCGGAGTCTTAATCTGTAACTTTTTGATTCTTTTAACAACAAAAGGCAAAATACCATGTCTGCTGCAATTACAATCAAAGCTACCGCAGAGTGTCGCTACGACATTTTATCCCTCGGCGAGGTCATGCTAAGGCTTGATCCCGGAGAAGGGCGTATTCATACCACTCGAAACTTTAAAGCATGGGAAGGTGGTGGTGAATATAACGTTGCCCGTGGGTTAAGCCGCTGTTTCGCTCAACGAGCAGCCATTGTCACCGCCCTTGCAGATAACCCTGTGGGACGCCTAGTTGAAGACCTCATCCTGCAAGGTGGCGTCGATCCTGAGTTTATCCAATGGACCGATTATGACGGGATTGGAAGGAGTGTCCGCAATGGCCTCAATTTTACCGAACGGGGCTTTGGCATTCGGGGCGCTGTCGGTTGCTCTGACCGCAGCAATACCGCAGCCTCCCAACTGAAAAAAGAAGATATCGACTGGAATTATATCTTTGGTGAGCTTGGTGTTCGCTGGTTTCATACGGGTGGGATTTTTTCTGCTCTCTCCGAAACCACCGGCGATGTTGTTATCGAAGCCGCCCAGACAGCCAAGAAATACAATACCATTGTTTCTTATGATCTCAACTATAGACCCTCTCTCTGGAAAGGGTTTGGCGGGCTGGAAAAATGTCGTGAAGTCAACCGCGAAATCGCCAAATCGGTTGATGTGATGATCGGAAATGAAGAAGACTTTACTGCCTGCCTTGGCTTCGAGATTGAAGGGGCTGACGATAATCTTACCAATCTCGACGTCTCATCCTTTAAAAAAATGATTAACAACGCTATCGCTGAGTTTCCCAATTTCAAGGCAACCGCAACCACCATGCGTGGTGTGAAAACAGCCACCGTTAACGATTGGGGAGCCATGTGTTGGCTTGATGGCCAGTTTTACACCTCTATGCACCGACCAAGCTTAGAAATTATGGATCGAGTTGGTGGGGGAGATAGCTTCGCCTCTGGTTTTATTTACGGCCTGATGAATTTCGCAGATCCCCAGCAGGCAATCGAATATGGTGCTGCTCATGGAGCTTTGGCAATGACGACTCCTGGTGACACCACCATGGCGACATTAGCTGAAGTCAAAAAGCTGGTTATGGGTGGAGGAGCACGGGTCGACCGGTAAAATATACACAAGAGGAAAAATCTCCACCCCACAAAGGAAGATTGAGCGATGAACCTTTTTATAGAAAATGTTGAAAAAATAACCAGTCGGCTGGATCAGATCAAAATTGTTCCCGTTCTTGCAATTGAACGTGTTGATGATGGCCTCAGAATGTGTGAAATCTTGAATCGTCAGGGTTTGCATGCGGCTGAAATCACCTTCCGTACCGCAGCAGCAGAAGACATCATCGGACAGGCCTCAAAGGAATATCCAGATTTGCTTCTCGGAGCAGGAACAATTTTAAACACAACTGATTTACAGCGGGCATTTCAGGCCGGTGCAGAATTTGCAGTTGCACCAGGCTTCAACCCAATTGTCGTTAAAGAAGCTGTTAAACATGGTTACCCTTTTTTCCCGGGGATTGTCACCCCTTCAGAGATAGAACAGGCCATGGAACTCGGTTGCCGTATGCTCAAATTTTTTCCGGCAGAAGCAGCAGGTGGGCTCCCGATGCTCAAGTCTTTGCTGGCACCCTACAAGCATCTGGGAATCAAATTTATGCCGACAGGAGGAATAAAAACCAGCAACATTACCGACTACTTGAACCTTCCAGAAATTCCTGCTGCCGGAGGAACTTGGCTCGGGAACAATCAGGATATAGAAGCGGGCAACTGGGCACAGATTGAAGGCTATATTGCTGAAGCCATTCAGCTGGTCAATTTTTTGAAACAATCTGCACAATGAAAGAAGTCAACTGGGGTATCATTGGCTGTGGTGATGTCACTGAAGTAAAAAGCGGCCCACCTCTGTATAAAGTCGACGACTCTAACCTAGTGGCGGTTATGCGCCGCAATGAAATCCTGGCCAGAGATTATGCCTCCCGCCACAAGGTCCCTCACTATTACACCGATGCAGATGAACTGATCAACGACCCTCTGGTTAATGCTGTTTATATTGCGACTCCACCAGACACCCATTGTGAATATACGTTACGCGTCGCTGCGGCAGGAAAACCTGTTTACGTTGAAAAACCGATGGCACGTAATTATGCAGAGTGTCTGAAAATGATCGATGCTTGTGACAAGGCTGGAGTCCCGCTTTTTATCGCCTACTATCGCAGAGCTTTGCCCAATCATTTGAAAGTAAAAGAGCTGATCGATTCTGGAGCAATTGGTCAGGTTCGTTTCGTTAATGTCCGCCTCTATTGGCCATGGAACCAAAAAATTCAAGACGAGGGGTCCCTTCCCTGGAGGATCGATCCGCATACTTCCGGTGGAGGCTTTTTCTTCGATCTTGCCTCTCATACATTTGATTATCTCGATTTTGTCTTTGGCCCGATTACCAGAGCAAAGGGGATCACAGCAAATCAGTCCGGTCTTTATGCTGCAGAAGACATCGTGGCCGCTAGCTTTGAATTTTCTTCTGGTGTCGTCGGCAACGGATTATGGTGCTTCTCAGCCTCTTCTGTGAGTGAAACCGAAACAATAGAGATTGTTGGAGACAAGGGACATATAGAGTTCTCTTCATTTTCCCAGGGGCCAATACGCCTCGAAACGGCAGACGGCCTCCAAATATTTGAACCTGACACCCCGCAGCACGTTCATCTCCCACTGGTCAAAACCATTGTTGATGATTTACTCCAGCGTGGAACCTGTCCCAGTACTGGAAGAAGCGCTGCCCGCTCAAGCTGGGTTATGGATGAAATTGTAAAAGGAGCGTAGCACCCCATCAATACCACCCGGAGAAAACAAAATGAGTAGACAAAAACTGCGCTTTGGGATTATCGGACCTGGATCTGTCGCCCATATTCACAGTCGTGCAATCAAGCTGGCTGAAGATTCCGAGCTTGTTGCGGTCTATGGTCGGGACGAGAAAAAAACCAAAGACTTTGCTGATCAATATTCCATAAAGGCTTATTCAAATCTGGAAACCTTTCTTGCCTGTGATGACATTGACGCCGTTACCATTGCTACCGCTTCGGGAACACATCTGGACATAGGTATTCAAGCTGCCAGTCAAGGCAAACACATCCTTTGTGAAAAACCTCTGGAAATTATCTCTCAGCGAGCCGAAAAATTAATAAAAGCCTGCACAACTTCTAACGTCCAGCTTGGTGTGTTTTTCCAGGCTCGTTTTGATAAATCTACTCAGTTAGCCAAAGAGGCGATTAGAAGTGGTCGGTTAGGGAAAATCCTTCTAGCCAGCTGTCAGATGCGCTGGTATCGCAGCCAGGAATATTATGATTCTGCCGCCTGGCGGGGAACCTGGTCCCTTGATGGTGGGGGGTGCCTGATGAATCAGGGGATCCATAGCATAGACCTGCTGCTATACCTTGTTGGACCACCATCTATTGTTTCAGCCTTCCAAGGGCCTCTGACTCACCAGCGAATTGAAGTTGAAGATAATCTTTGTGCTGCTGTACGCTTTAAGAATGGTGCAGTCGGAACAATTGAGGCGTCAACCTCCTGCTCTCCTGGCTTTCCTCGCCGGATTGAAATCTCCGGAGAAAAAGGAACCATAGAAATTGAGGGTAACCGCATTGTTCGTTGGGAATTCACCGATAAGCAACCTGAAGACGAAAACGCAAAAACAACTGGCAATACAGATATGGGAGGAGCCGCAGATCCTGCAGCTATTGGTGACACCGAACACTCTTTGGTCGTTCAGGATTTTGTTGAGAGCATTAAGGAAAACAGACAACCATTTATCAATGGAGTTGAGGGGAAACGGGCCGTTGACTTTATCTGCGCCATCTACAATTCAATTCGATCAGAAGCAGCCGTAACGTTGTAATTCTATCTTCTTACAAACAGGGAGAGCTTTCATGGATAAGATAAACAAACCCCGCATAGGTTTTATCGGACTGGGGATGATGGGTTCAGCCATGGTGCAACGGTTACTCAGTTGCGATTATTCGCTGACCATCGTTGCTCACAAAAACCGGACAAATATTGATGTGGCTGTTGCAAAGGGGGCAAAAGAAGTGGCAACCCCAGCTGAACTTGCACAGGAGAGCGACATCATCATGCTCTGTGTCGATACCAGTGCAGCGGTAGAAAAGATCATGATGGGTGAAAATGGAATTCTGAAACAACTGCAACCAAACTGTCTGGTCATCGATTTCGGAACCTCCATTCCAGGGTCGACTCGTCAATTGGCACAGGAGTGTCTGGAAAAAGAGGCTGCAATGATGGATGCTCCCTTGGGACGCACGCCTGTCCACGCTCTAGATGGCTTGTTAAACATCATGGCCGCAGGAAGAGCTGATGATTTCGAACGTGCTAAACCAGTGCTGGACGATCTTGGTGAAAATGTATTCCATGTTGGACCCATTGGGGCAGGTCATACCCTGAAACTGATCAACAACTTTTTTGCCATGACAACCGCGTGTGCCATGTCAGAAGCATTTGCGATGGCCGATCTTGCAGGATTAGAGCGTTCAACACTGTACGAAGTTATGGCTTCCGGACCACTCAAATCAGGAATGATGGATTTCATCAAAGCAGGAGCGATTGATAATGATCCAAAACAATTGGCCTTTTCTGTGGCGAATGGTCTCAAGGACGTGGGATATTATGGAAGTATGGCAGAAGATTTTGGAGTCAACAGCTTTATTTCGCCCGCGACAAAAAAGACTTTAGGTTCAGCTGAATCAGCCGGATATGGGGACAAAATGGTTCCGGAGTTAGTCAATTTCATAGCTGATATATTCAGTAAAAAACAACCGACTCTATCAAAGTAAGGTACACTGAATTTAATTCAGATGTTGTTCACCGAACACCTCCCACTGTAAACTTTGAGCGATTTACAGTGGGAGGTATCCGAAAAAGCCGAGATGTTTTAAACAAGAATCACTTCAACTGAATCGCTGCATCAGCTGCTGCATCAGCGACATGACGAACATAAATGTCTGCGACTTCGTCATTTTCCCCCATACCATGAAGGTAGGGTATAACGCTGATCCCCTCTTTCTCAAGCATCGATTTCCATGAAACCTCCTCCGGGCCAGCCATATCATTGGTCGCATGATCACCGGCAACAATCATGAATGCCCGAATAACGACCTTGTTGATTCCCCTCTCCTTCAACACTTCAAGCACCTGTGCAAAAGGAGGATAGCCTTCGACAGTGCCGACAAGGGTTGTCACTTCAGGGTAGGATTCATCCATTATGTGCTGAAATTGCAGGTAAGAACCGCCGGATGGAAAGTAATCGTTACCGTGCCCCATATAGACAAGGGCTGCACCTGCTTTCTTCGCCCGTTCAACATCCTCTTTCATCGCCTTTACTGCAACTTCGATATCTTGCTCATAAGGGTGCGTAGTACCAAAAGTCCCAAGTAGCGGACGGCCAATAACCAACTTGTTGAACGGCTTGAACTTAGCTTTAATTGTTTCAATAGAGGCAAGAGCTTTTACATAAGCACTCAGGTCAAGAAACTCTTCCGCCGGAGCAATGTGGGTCGGCTGGACGATCAGAGTATCAAATCCCTCATCCTGAAAATTTGCAATGGTGGCCAGTGGTCCCTGAGCGTGGAGAATTTCATAGGGGACTTCGGGGTGAGCTTTAACGTAGGCTGGATCAGCAGCACGTTTCTGCCAGATTTTACGGATAATATTGGACGTGAAAGCAATTCGTACCGGTGTGTTCGGATAAGCGTCCTCCATTTTGTCTTTGATGTTGAGCAACCCCTGCAAGGCCGGCTCAACAGTGGTTCCAAACATTGCCAGAACAATACCATTTTTGTGTTTCACTGTGTGCTCTCCGGCTGTTGCAAATTGAATCGATAGAATCAGGGCAATAACAAGGGTTAAAACAAGCGTCTTTCTCATAAAACCTCCACTCTGGTGGCCCGGAATAAAAAATCCCGAACCAATGATTAAATTGATTCGGGATGCCCTTTTTCCCAAATTTGACTACGTTTCAACCTTTAGCCATAGGTTTGAAACACATTTTCAGGCAGGTCTTCTGACTTCCGGATCAATCGGTTAACTGCGCCTTCCCATTTCAAAAAACAGTGGCATTGTGCAGTTACCGTCCCCGGTTACAGCGGCGGGCCCGTTCCGGAATTTAACCGGATTCCCTTTTCATCCGCAATGCGGACACCTGAAAAATATTGTGGGAGTCTGTTGGGCTTGCAAACCGTCGCGAGAGAAAGACTGTTTGAAGGGGAGATTTTCGATCATTTGAGAACCAATAGCCGTAGCTATTTGTCGAAAAGGATCGGGAATATACACCACACAGGCTTTTTCGCAGCAGGTCTTGTCAAGTCCGACAGCCTCCCGGCTACCCTACAAAGGGTAACTGTTAAAGTCAAGATGCGACCAGCTGCTGGACCTCCAGCAATTGCTCACGCAAGCGGACAATTTCACCAATGACAATTACTGATGGTGATTTCAATTGTGGAAGAAACGCTTCCAGCTCACCCAGAGTAAAGGTATCAACATGCTGATTTTTACAGGTCGCCCGGTAAATCACGGCTATCGGGGTAGAATCGGCATAACCGGAAACATTGAGTAATCTGACAACCAATGAGTGTAAACGATGAATTCCCATCAGAATCACCAGGTTCCCCGATAGATTTTCCCAATCAATTTTAGAGGGTCCATGTTTTGATTCGTGTCCGGTCATAATAGTAACACTGGCGTTAATATCCCGACTGGTCAGGGGGATTCCGGCGACCGCCGGCCCTGCCAGCGCTGAACTGACACCGGGAACCACAGTAAAATTGATGCTGTGATGACGTAAAAACAATGCCTCTTCTGCTCCCCGGCCAAACAGCATTGGGTCACCACCTTTGAGCCGGACAATATGTCGATATTTCTGAGCATATTCGAGTAGCAGGGTATTAATCTCGTCCTGAGTCTTGTGATGGCGGCCACAGCGCTTGCCGACATAGTGATTGACACAATTCTCCGCCGCATGTTCAAGCAACTGCTCATTGACCAGATCATCATAAACGATCACTTCGGCAGACTGAATCAGCCGCAACGCCTTGAGAGTCAGTAGCTCCGGGTCACCCGGGCCGGCGCCAACAAGATAGACGGTTGTCACACTATTTTGTTTCATCCCAAACCCGCCTTCCGGTATGGATAATCATCGTTGTCATGTAATTAAGTTTATCGGGATGCCAATCTCCCAAGCTGGTCAGAACCAGCTCGTCATCCCGCTGATCGGCACAACTGATCAGGCGGGAATTTCCAAGCAATTCGCGCTGTTTTAGTAATGCCAGCAGGTCATGAATCACCCCAGCTGCTTTATAGAGGATCAAGGTTTCACAGTGGTCGAGTGCTTCAGCAACAGCGCCCAGATCAGTCGCCGACATCAGCGTCAGACGATCTTCCTGTAACGTCAGTGCCTCACCGAATCGACAGGCTCCGGTCTGAAAAGCACTGATCCCCGGCACAATATGGATACGATCAGCTGTGAGAGTCCCCGTCACTTCAGCCAGTAGATAGGAACTGGTGGCAAAGATCAGCGGATCACCCAGAGTCACCTGCACCACTGACTGTTGCTGTTGACAATGATCAAGAACCGTTTCTGCCAATTTCCCCCAGCGCTCTTTAGTCAGTTCGTTGTTGCGACTCATGGGATAGTTGACGTGAACAATTTTCTGCTGATTGATAAACGGTTGCACCGCCTCAAGGGCCAGGCTGTGACTGCTCCCCTTTGCCTGCGGGGTAATAATCACATCGGCCGAAGCGATGATTGCTGCCGCGCGCAGGGTAAGAAGGTCAGAACACCCCGGTCCGACCCCGACAGCGTAAAAATGCCCCGGTTGTGCCGTCACACTACACCCCGGCAAATAATTTTTATTCGGTTCGGTCAAAATTTCTCTCCGGAAAAATAGTGATTCAGTTTAACAACATTGTCAAAACTGGTGGTATTGGGTCGTGAAAACTGCAATTCATCAACCTGCAGAAACTTCGCTTTCAGCGAACTGAAGTTACATCGCTCTGCTGGTGGCTGAGGGTTCCTGTTCATCGGCCCGACCTGATAAATATAGATATCGGGATGCCGGGCAAGAATAGCCTCGGCATTGTAACGGACCAGTTTTCGCTTATCTGACGGTAATAGCTCGCCCCCGGCCCGAGTAACGATATCAGCAACGATATGGTGACTCCCTGCGACAAGTAACGGCATCGCTGTGACTTCAAAGACAACCTGCGGGCGTATTTTGAGAGGCTGCAGCTGTTTCAGTTTCTTCCACTGTCTGGAAATAAGCTCTTCCCCCTGCTGCTCCTTTCCCAGCTGTTTGGACAGTTCCTTAATCTGGACGGCAATTTCATCGAGAGTCCGGGGCTGATAGTAATAAACTTCCGCTCCCACCGCGGCTGCCATCTCTTTGGAAAAAAAGCGGTTGGATGAAATAATCAGCAGATCAGGGCTTAAGGAGCGGATAATTTCAACATTGGGACGAATGTGAGAACCAACCTTTGTCGCCTTATCGAACCCTTCAAGGTTGCGGGTCACTCCCACCACCTTATCATCGGCATTGAGCTTGTGAATAATATCGCCTGCTGCCGGAGACAACAGAACGATCCGTTCGGCAGCCCGGCTTTCAGTACTGAAACTCAAAAGCAGCAGTACCAGCAGTAACCTGTACATCATACGTCTCCGCAAGTAATTCAGGGGTCACACCATCCCGCCCGACATCGGCGAGGAGTTGTCCCTGCTTAAGAAAAAGAAACCGGTCAAAAAAACGGTAAGCCAGATTAATATCGTGAACCGGAGCGATCAGTGTTTCATTCCGTCCCGTCAATAATGAGAAGATATCGAGGGTATGACGGATGTCGAGGCTGGCATTCGGCTCATCCAAATAGATAATCTGTGCCTGCTGATTGAGCACCCGTGCCAACATGACTCGCCGCTGTTCCCCGCCACTCAGCTGATTAAACGGTCGGTGCTGCAAATCGAGAAGATCGAGTCGTTCGAGTAAAAGTTTCGATTGTTCCTCATCGGTTGCGGTGAAACTATTTCCGACACAATGGGGGAAACGACCAAACAGCACCACTTCGTAGACGCTGAAGGGGAAAATCACCTCCGAAAGCTGCGGCAATAAGGCAAACAGCTTCGCCCGTTGCGGCATGGCGATTGTCGTCAGGTCACTGCCGTCGTAATTAACCGTCCCATGATCAGGAGCCAGTAGCCCACACAATAATTGCAGCAGGGTACTTTTGCCGCAGCCGTTCTCCCCCATGACAGCTACTTTTTCTCCAGCTGCCACCGATAATGAGTCAACCTGCAGGGCAAAATTACCTCGGCGAAAACGGAGATTATCAACCTGCAGCTTAGCCATGCCAGAATCTTTCCCGCCGGGTCTGCAGTAGATAGAGGAAGAACATCCCCCCCAGCAGTGCAGTAATAATTCCCACCGGCAATTCGGCCCCACCGGGGATAATCACCCGTGCCACCGCATCAGCGGTCACCAGCAGCAATGCCCCCAGTAACGATGAATAGAGGAGATTATGCCGCATATCGCTACCGAACAAACTCCGGGCGATATGGGGGACAATCAGGCCGACAAAACCGATAATACCAGTATAGCTGACAGCAATCCCCACCAGTAAAGTTGCGGCAACAAAAGCAAAACTCCGCAGCCGGTGGACATCAACCCCTAACGTCTGAGCCGAATGCTCATCCAGAGCAAGAAGATTGAGTTGCAACGCCCGCTGGCGAAAGAAGAAAAAAATCAGCAGAAAAACCACAGTACAAACAGTCAGCCGTCCCCAGCCGACTATAAAAAAGCCCCCCATTAACCAGAATACAATGGATGAGATTGACTCTTCAAAATAATACTTGGAAAAACTGATGACCGCCGAAGCGACAATATTCATGACGATTCCGGCCAGGATCATGGTGACGGGATTGATAAATCCACCCGTCATCGACAGGCGATAAACCAGGGTCAAGCCAGCCAACCC
>Ga0256827_10001746_pt1 | contig 14014 bp, 4 predicted proteins | sample CV84metaG_FD_185977 | JGI IMG/M metagenome (GOLD analysis project Ga0256827, IMG submission 185977) | Hydrothermal vent microbial communities from East Pacific Rise, Pacific Ocean - CV84 | ecosystem: Environmental > Aquatic > Marine > Hydrothermal vents | place: Pacific Ocean: East Pacific Rise... | reverse complement strand
CCTGTGGCTGCTGCACCTGTGGCTGTGGCTCCTGTGGCTCCTGCTCCTGTGGCTGCTGCACCTGTGGCTGTGGCTCCTGTGGCTCCTGCACCTGCTCCTGCTGCACCTGCTCCTGCTGCACCTGCTGTCCATGTCATGACTGCAAAGGCAAATGGTATAACTTATCAGGCTTACCATGATTCAAACTGGTCTGATGCCCAGCTCATTTCGGAAGGACTTATGGAACCACCCGGAGGAGTCAACCCACCTTGGCAAGGTTGATTTAATGTAAAACGTCACACCCCCACCAGATTAATTTGATCTGGTGGGGGATAAAAGGAACATCCATGAGTGATTTAATCTACGATATCGAAACCCTCCCCAATGTGTTCACGTTCTCCGGTCGCTGGGAAAACAGTGACAACCGAGTGAAATTTGAAATAAGTAACCGAGTAAACCAACTTAAAGAATTGTGCGACTTCTTAACTATCATTGGTTTGGAAGGCCATTCGATGGTCGGATTCAATAACCAAGGATTTGACTACCCCGTCCTGCATTATATCATGACTCACGAGGAACACATGACCGTCGGTCTGATTTATGACAAGGCGATGAAAATTATAAACACCCCGTGGGAAAACAGATTTTCTAACATTGTAAGGGATTGTGATCAGCTTATTCCCCAGATCGATTTGTATCTCATCCACCATTTCGACAACCCTGCAAAAATGACGTCATTAAAAATTATTGAATTCAATCTGCGGATGAAAACAATTGAAGATCTTCCTTACCCTCCGGGTACGTATCTCACCGATGAACAGATCGATGTTCTCGCCAGTTACAACGATCACGATGTTGATGCTACTTACGATTTTTACAACGAGTCAAAAGATCAAATTAAATTTCGCAGAGAACTGAGTGAAAAATATAAAAAGAATGTCATGAACTTCAATGACACCAAGATCGGAAAGTCCTACCTGATTGATAAGATGGAGGAGACTTCACCGGGGTCGTGCTACGAAGGTAAGAAAAAGCGTCAAACTTTCAGAGAAATCATTCATTTTAAGGACGTCATTTTACCGGGGATACGGTTCTGTCACCCCTATCTACAGGATCTTCACGGAAAGATGTTGGCTAAGTCTATTGTCAACACCAAGGCTGATTTCAAGATGTCGGTCACACTCAGAAATTTCCAGTTTGATTTTGGCACAGGTGGAGTTCATGGCAGTATCGATCCCTGCACTGTTGTTGCTACCAACACTCACATGATAAAGGATATTGATGTTAAGAGTTATTATCCAAACCTTGCGATCAAGAACCGATTTTATCCCGAACATCTGAGTGATAAATTCTGTGATATTTACGAAGAAGTTTATGATCAACGACAACGATATTCCAAAGGAACCGCAGAGAATGCCTTGTTCAAATTGGCACTCAACGGCACATACGGGGACAGCAATTCAATTTACAGCTCTTTGTATGATCCACAGTTTACCATGGCGATAACCATCAATGGTCAGCTCCTGTTGGTCATGCTGGCAGAGGCATTGATGGCCCATCACGATGTTATGATGATCCAGATTAACACCGATGGAATGACAATCAAGATTCCTCGTAATTTGGAACCATGGGTTAATTCAGTGGTTAAGTGGTGGGAGAGCATGACCTTGCTGACTCTTGAATCGGTCGAGTATTCCCGATTCTTTGTCAGAGATGTGAACAATTATATTGCTGAACATACCGACGGTGAACTGAAACGCAAAGGTGTTTATGAGTACGATAGAGAATGGCATCAGAATCAGTCAGCTCTTATTATTCAAAAGGCTACTGAGGCTTATTTTCTCCATGGGATTCAACCGATAGCTTTCATATCGAACCACAAGGATGTTTATGATTTCATGCTCCGTACCAAAGTAAACCGAACCAGCAAACTGCTGATGATTGATTACCACGGAAAAGAAACATACCTGCAAAAAGTAACCCGTTATTACGTCCGGTATTTCGGTGGGGAGTTAATCAAGCTTATGCCGCCAACTGCCAGTCAGTTGAAGAAAGATCCAAACCACCCAATGAGGAGAATCAGCATCAATAAAGGATGCAGAGTAGACTCCTGTAATGATATTTCTACAGTCAATATCGATGATATCAATTTTGAATGGTACGAGGAAGAAGCATGGAAATTAATATTACCGATTAAAAAAGGAGGAATACTGTGACTGAAAAACAAGTTGAACTGTATCTTGATCGGGAGATTAAAAAGTTAGGAGGGTTTACCCGGAAATGGGTGAGTCCAAATTATGTCGGTGTCCCTGATCGAATTATTTTTATGCCCCGGGGGTTGGTGTTTTTTGTCGAGGTGAAAAGCACAACAGGGAGAGTGACCGTGCGGCAACAGCGTGAGCTTGAGACCATCCGATCAATGGGAGTTTCAGCTCATATTGCTTACGGTAAAAAGGGAGTCGACCAGTTGATCAATTGGTTACGGGACGAGTTGAATTATGTTATTAAAGCCGACTGATCTACACGATTACCAGAAGAAAGCAATCCTTCATCAACTCTACTACGATGACTCTATGTTGTGGCTGGGGATGTCTCTTGGTAAAACCGTGATCACTTTAACAACCATCGCCCACAGGATGAAGGTGGGTCAGGTTAAAAAGACTCTGGTGTTCGCCCCTGTGCGGGTCATCTATGCCGTCTGGGAACGTGAGGCATTGAAATGGAGTCACCTCCAACACCTTAGATTCTCTATCATTCATGGCAATGAAAAGAAACGGTCTGCTGCACTCTTCCGTGATGCCGATATCTACTTGTGTAATTACGAGAATATGGCGTGGTTGTCCAATGTCCTATCTCATTATTACATCGCTAAAAACAAACCAATCCCTTTTGAGATGTGCGTCTATGACGAATGTTCCCGGGTGAAAAATAGTCAGTCACAACGAATCAAAGGGGATGTTGATATTGATGAACACACCAAGGTAAGAACTGTCAGGTTTGTAGGGTGGAGAGATATGATTGAGCAGTTTAAATATCGCACCGGTCTCACTGGTACTCCTTCGAGCAATGGTTACACCGATCTTCACGGCCAATATCTCTGTGTTGATAACGGGATAAGGCTGGGAAAATATATTACACATTTTAGAAATGCATATTGTGCTAAAGACTGGTCTGGATTTAAATATGTTGTTACTCAGGGAGGAAAGGACTGGATTCACCGGAAAATAGCTGACATCACAATTGAGATGGCCACGGAGGATTACATCACTCTCCCGGAAACAATATTTAATGACATTGAAATTGAATTACCGGCAAAGGCCAGAAAAATATATGAAGATATCGAAGAAGATATGTTCACCAGACTCGACAACGGAACCGAGATTGAACTATTCAACAGAGCCTCGGTTAGTAATAAATGTTTACAGGTCTGTGGAGGCACGGTCTACAATTCTCCTGATTCCGATGAGTGGACTGCTATTCATGATGCAAAATTATTGGCACTGGATAGTATTATTGAGGAAGCTGCAGGGAACCCTGTGGCAGTAAGTTACAATTTCGTATTTGAAAAAGAGAGGATTGTGAAGAGATACAAACGACTCAAGCCAGTTGTCGTCAATGAGGTTCCACTATCAAAATTACCACAGGTTATAGAGGACTGGAAGGAAGGTAAGATTCAACTGCTTATTGGCCACCCTGCTTGTGTTGGAGCTGACACCCTAGTGTTAACAGAGTTGCGTGGATGGATTAAGATTGTTAATATATATCGTGACGAGAGGGTATTTGACGGGGTTGAATTTGTAAATCATGAGGGTTGTGTTCATTCTGGGTGTAAGGAAATAACTGACTTTGAAGGGTTGACACTAACCCCTGACCATAAGCTGCTGGTCAATAATAAATGGGTGGAGGTGAAGGATGTTAAAAATAATCGAGATCTTAGAGAAAAAGCATTTTACAAATACGAAGGCAATGACAAATACCTTATCGAAATGTGTCCGATGCGGTCAAACTTCGGAGATACTCTATCAGAACGTCATGAGGCACAACCGATTAAATCGGGAGTATTGCCAAAAATGCAGCAGAAAAAGATCTCACGGGATGAGTGGTACAAGGATCTGGAGGATCTGGTCAGGGTTGATCAACAGATCAAAAGATATTTTGGACAAAAATTATGGTGGTCGTGGAATAAATGTGTGCGAAGACTGGAAAAAGTTCGAGAATTTCTATCGGGATATGTCACCGGGGTACAGAGAGGATTTGACTATAGAGAGAGTCAATGTGAACAAGGGTTACAACAAGGAAAACTGTGTGTGGGTTACACTTTTAGCTCAACAATCGAACAAAAGAAACAACAGGAAGGTCATTTATCAAGAGAGAGAAATGCATTTAGCAGAGCTGTGTCGGGTCACTGGGATAAGCAGGACAATGTTGACAATGAGACTAAACAGAGGGATGACGGCAGATCAAGCAGTAGAGGATACAAACAACTCTCCGTATCGAAAAAGCACAAAGAAGATAAACGTAATTCGTCGAGAAAAAAGAATGTCTATGACCTCGTAAATTGTGGAAAAAGAAACAGATTTATTGTCAAGAGTTCATCTGGTGAACTGTTCATCTCACATAATTCAATGGGCCACGGTGTTGACGGATTGCAGGATCATGGTGACATTGTTGTGTGGTTCGGGTTGAATTGGAGCCTTGAATTATATGATCAGATGAACGCTAGATTCATGCGACAAGGTCGTATCAAACCTCTCACCATTCACCGATTACTGTGTCCCGATACAGTTGACATGGCTGTTAAATATGCACTGGAAGGAAAACGAACCGACGAACAAGGTCTCAAGGATGCAATCAATAAGTACCGAGGGGAAAAGAAAAACTAATCCCCTTTTTCGTCTGCTGTGTAAATTATCCAACTAAGCATCAGAGCAATACCGAGGAACCCCCAAACACTCTCCGCTGCGAATAGAATCACCCCGCTGATCGTAATGATCGTGAGGTGACCTATTCCAGCGGATTTAGCCCTAGTCTTTATATTTTTTAATTCCTTCATATGCCGCCTTATATATCTTATTTTTCTTATGCATAATGCTGTCCAGTTGAACTCTCTTCTGCTCTCTTGAGAGACTGGTGGTTGAATAAATGTACTTCTCTCTTTTGCGTAAACTGGCCAGTGATTTGTCCACCTTCTTGACGAGACTCTTCCGGGATTTGTAATCAGGAGTCTCATTGATTTTCTTCATGACATAATCAATATCACCGACCTTCTTGGTGGCGTTGATACTGTTGACAAGAGTGTTCACCTCAGTAGCAAAATCATGGTATCGGGTTGCATATTTGGTATGAGACACCCTTGTTTTCATGAATCGGTCAAGACCTGAGAACTCTGCAAATGTTTTCTGAGGACTGACAACGTCATCTCTAAACTCATACATAGCATCAGCAACGGTCAAAAGACCAGTGCCAATTGTGGCACTATACCCCCGGATAAGGGTCTTCATTTTTATCGGTGAGATATCATACTTTTTACCGAGGGCTTTTAATACCTCAGAATCCCATGGCTTAGCTCTCAACCCTTGATCCAGTTTCTCCATATAATCAGACTCAAGTTGTCTCCCGGTAAATGCCGATTTATTGTAAACTATCTCTGCTATCGGTGATATTATAGTTGGCATTGGTGACAATGAGAAAGTCTGCATTGCGGTATGTTTCATCATATCAGCGAAGTAATCCATCTCCTCATTATTCACAGCTACATCAGCAGCAGCCTCGAATGTAGTCGAGAAAATAGCACCGACCTCAAAAGCCTTTGGTATCGCAAAGTGTTGATCACCGATCCAGAAGTTATGATACTGCCACTTTTGCCAATCTTCCAACTCCTTGTACCTATCATCATCCTTGTACATTGCCCAGAGTGCCAGTGACGCAGTTGTCACCAAACCGCCTTTGATCAAAAATCCTCTTGGGTCACTGATTGCTCCCCGAGCCAACCGATCAAGACCTTGAAGTCTGGCATTGGTGAAGGGTGTTACTCGGATTAAGATCCGTACTGCTTCACTTTTTCCTGAGGAAGTGAAATCCAGAATATCTTTTGCTTCAAAAGCAGAGTCCAGATGACTCTTACCTTTGGCTTTATTATTACTGTAGAGCTGAACCCTTGCTGCCATCTCTGAAACATGCCCAATTTGTTCCCATAAATGCAATGCCTTTGCTGCAGTATCAAGAATCGTCATGGGCCGGTTACCTTTTTCAATTTTTCTGGTAGCCTTTTCCATAACCCGGGTCAATGCTTTCGGGTCGCCACTGTCCAAGTATCCCTGACCGAACCCACCACCAGAACTCATCACAGCAACGTAATCTTCTGATTTCCGCATGACCTGAACAGCACCCTTAAACGTATCAATTACAGGAAGGAATGAGTTACTCACGACTGCAGTGTGAAGGGTATCACGGATCAAGTTGGCAATTCTGAAACTGACACCGAAGGTTGCCCCATATGTGAGTAATCGTTTGAACCATGACGCCCCGGTAATAATACCATTGTCAATCTTCTTGGTGTTAACCTGAGTCAGTGCCTCAAATAATTCTGGATCCGTCACTTTGACATAGACGGTCTTGCCTTCCCGCATAAACGACATCACGTTGTTCTCATTTTTGTTTACGGTGCGAAGGACTTGCTTCTCAATGAGCTGGAGACCTTTTTTCCCTTTAATATCCTCAAGGATTTCCTCTTTGCTCATCCCCTCGTAGATCTGATACTCGATCCGATTATCATCACTCAACCCTCTTACACCGTAGATACTACTGGTTCCCAGCACACTGATTAATTGTCCTGCAGACATCTCTTCAGCCATACCGAGGTCGATCATCATTTCAGCAGCACCTTGCCGGGCGATCTGTCGCTGGGTCTCTTTAATCAGGTGAGTCCAGTTCTGTAACAGGTTCTCCAGAGGATCACCGATCTTGGCTTCACCACCTTCGAGTTTTTTGATCCCGGAACTGATGAATGCTTTTGATGATGCAGGAGCATGCAGGAATTCTTCTGCCGTTTCCGGATCTTCTAATAACCGGTAGAAAGGTAGGTAGAAATCTGACATCCACTGTTCTTGAGCCTCTTTACTAATCAGACCACTTGCTACTGCCGTATCAATAATATTTTTATTGTAACCCTGCAGGGTCTTATTCCATTTTTCGTATTTCTTGGTCATTCCTCTCTTTTCAGCTTCGTCAAAAATCACCTCACGTTTTTCTTTCAGGAACCATTTTTCACGGCCCTCTTCGTCAAGTGCTTCGGCACGTTTTGCAGCAACCCATGAAAGGAATTGCTTGGTCTCACCACCGACCTCTTTATTAAGCCATTTGGCAAAACCTGTTCCACCTTTTTTGATGAATAATGCACCGTCTTTAATGGACATATTACCGTGTTCAAGCCACGTCCCGGTGATGACTCCTGAGTTATCCAGCATCCGGTGGAGCCGGTAAATCTGTCGACCAAGAGCCTTGTCAATCGGATTATATTTATCAATCAACAGGGTGCGGCCCTTATCCAACCACTGCCGAAAATCATTCTTGATATCTGACTCGTGAATCGATTTCATTATGCCACTTATTCTACCGGTGACACCGGGTCTCTGCTCGTTCTCAAATATTTCATCCCGAACTTCATCAGCTTTTGTTTTTCGTTTTGATGAGTATTTGATGTTCGGATTGCTTCTATCATACTGACCGTTGTTCTGATCCTGAGATTTTATATTGCTTGATTTCCAGTTAACAGCATGAACCGCCCCCGGTTCCATATTCATACCCGGGAAGTTTTTGGAAGCGTCCTGATAAATGATGCCGTCATACCCCATCCGCTGCACGAAGTCACCGAACAGTTGACCACCATAGACTGCTTCCCCGGTACGATCATCGTAAACGTCCTGACCATTGAAATCCTCAAGAATAGAGTATGCGGAAGCACTGTCTTCCTGCATATTCATGATTGAATTATCAACTTTCAGATCTGGATAATCGTAAACCATCTCCTGTAAAATCTCGGCAGCTCTGTATCCATTGGAATCTTCATCTACCTCATATTCATCCAACTCCTCATCATAGGTCTCCTCATAATCAAAATGAGACTGATCGGCCTGACTCCAGTCGGAACCGATGATCAGAGGATTATCAAACCGGACATGCAGGTTCAGCGTTCTACTTTCACCACCAACCAATTCTGCCTTGGCCAGCTCAGTTGCAAGTTCAATCAGAGGTATGTCTTCATTTTCCAACTGTTTCTGTTGTTTTTCCGTGAGGTCAAATTCCTCAGGGTAATCGTAAAGACCGTCAGCCAATTCTTCTGCCCGATTGTCAATTCTTGCTTTCAAGTCAGCACCGTCTTCATGATAATTGTCAGTAGCATCAAACTCTGAAGTACTTAAGTAGTTACCCGGGCCAACATTGTTTTGAGGGTTGGTTCCCTCGGCATTAAACTCTTCAAATTCATGAGTTGTCCCATGATGTGCTTTAAATGAAACCGGTTCTCCGTCCTTGAAAGTATGGTTCTCAGGCTCCTCAATGAACGTAGCATCACCACGCCATTTATTGAGATTCTTGACCGAGAACAGGCTTTGACCTTGCAGTACAGCCTCTTTCATTTCACCCGGGATGACCATTGATTGCTGCTGTGTTTCACCCTCTTCTACTTCGTCTCGAGTCATCCCCAGTTCATCCTCAACCAGTTCAGTTATCAGAGCAATGGCATCTTCCTCGGTGTCGAAAGTGATAACTTCATCTCTGGAATTGGTGACTGGGAGATGTTCTTTTGTTACCGCAATGTCACCGTCATTTGTTTCGGTGATCTCGTATCGATCAAATTCCTTTTGGTAACCATCCTCGAGGGGAATGGAGTCAACTTTCACCTTGTGCTTTTTACCGAATTTCTTCATCCAGTTTGGCACGGCTTTGTCGTAAAGTTCTCTCGCCCATTTCGCTTCAATTTTCAGGTCGTTGCCGGAAAAAGTTTTCTCACCCTTGGCACTCATTATTTTATCGGCAATCTCTTTACCTAAAATCTCCTCTATATTTTTACCTTTAAATTGATTAGTGGTGGAATTCGTGATGACCCCATCACTGTTAGCAAACAAAGTATGGTCGGAGTTATTTGAAAACATGATGTATATTAATTTTTCTTTTCCAACGGTATCAACGTCAATACTCTTAACCTGTTGATCCAATGAGTATCGATCTGCCGTCTGTTTACCGGTGACCCATGCAACACGAACGTAACCACCCTCAACAGCCATTCTCATGATCCGTTTTAAAGCGAGATCTTGCCAACCACTGTTCTGGACGAAAGGTGCTTTTGGGATGAGTTCACTGTTGGTTAATGACTCAGAATTTAATGTAGCAAACTCTCTCTCCTCGCTTGCAGACAAGGAACCTGTAACCCCTTTTTGATATAACTCATCCAATCTTTTCTCATCTGCAACGAACCCTTTCTTCCGGCCTTCCAGTGACCAATCACTCTGGATCTCCTCAATGAAAAGCACCTTGTCACCTTTGATCATCCGGTCGGTTAACCGGATGTGGGCAAGAATATTTGATTCATCCCAGTGACCCGATTTGAACGTGTTTTGGTTCTGTGCTTTTTCTGCTTCACTGAAACTGTCGAAGTCTTTGAATGTGTAAGCGTTTGAGCCAAAATCAGACAAGTCATCAAGACTGAGGACATTCTTGACAAACCCGTTTTTATAATAAACTCCTACAGCACCACCCTTCCTCAATACTGCTTCAGCCTCATTAAAACCTATCTCCGGGACGGTTGTTGATTCGGTGGGTAGTGTCAGCAGAACTTCCCGATAATTCATTCCTCCGGGGAGAACATAATTATGATATTTGGTGGCTACTACCGTAGAATTCGGGCTGTCGTTATATGAATCTGCTGCTTGTTGTGCCGCAACCTCAGTGTGGTATGGAGGCTCTGGTCGTTTTTCCTTCCCTGTTTCAACTTCAGTTTGGATAACATCAAAAAAACCGTGCTTATTTTTCCTGACAGAAAATTCATACTTATTTTGCCCACCCTTCAACACTTCCTTGATTTGAACACCATCATTCTCAAGGAAAGTGACAACCTGATCCTTGGTAACCTTCTGACCCTTCATCAAGTTTAACCAATCACGCAACCCAGTCCACTCAATCTCCTCTTCCTTGACGTTCGGTTGCCGACGCAGGGCATTGATCCACCCTTCCGCTTTCATCGCATCCTGCTTGGTATTTCTGGCCCCCTCAGCCAATGCTGAGAAGAAACCCAACTCGGTTTGATTGGTCACTCTACGCACCGAGTAATTAATGTTCTGATTATTCTTGCTGTAGTCACCGTTATTATTCAGTGCTGATTTGACTTGTGACGAATCGAAAACAACATACTCATCATTGTTATAGTTGTCCCCTCTGAAAATTATACCGTCATGTTCCGGTGTGAGAGATTTGAGGGCTTCTTTTTTTGCATCGGAGAAAGAGACACCTCTTTTCCTTTTCTTGATCATATCGGTGGTATCAAGTGGGTTCTGCATGGAGAGGTAGGCCGCAGTAACCGACCCTCTTGGTTCTCTGAAATTAGCACCTTTCTTACGGGTGAAGGATGATGCAACTTCCCTGTCAGAAGTGAAATAAATCCCTTTTGTTTCGTGTTCCGGTCTGGCATTCGGTGGAGCGTTAATGTCAAACTCCTCAAGACCTTTTTTTATACTCCCATGGTGAACGATCAACGGCTCCCCATTTTTATCAACAACCTTACTGTTTCCGAACCAGCGTTTGAACTTCTTCGTCTCAGGAGCCTTAATCTCTCCGACCCTTCTTGCAACGCTGTACTTCGTATTCCCTTTACCATTTTTACGGATCAAGACGGAAACGTCACCGACTTTCCCTTTCGCATCTTTCGGTGAAGCAGTAACCTCAAAATCATCACCGAGGACGTCCTGCACATAGGTCACAAGCTCATCTTTTGTGAACCCTTTCTGGTAGGCTCCGTTGTTGATGACAACCTCGTTAACACCAAACTTCTCACTACCACCTTCGGAGAGAGATTTCAGGAACCCGGTTCCCCGGGCAGCAATGAATGCCTGACCTCCCTGCTTCAACGCCACACCGATATTGTTAACAATAGTGTCACGCCAATCTTGAGGTACTACATTAAGAACAGCATTGTTAATAATTAAATCAAAATGATTTTTTGGGACATCAGACCAGTCGATTTTAGAATACTCTGGTGACTCTACACCACCTCGTCGGACAGTATCCCCATGTTGAAAGAATGGTTCAAACAACTCGACATTGTAACCCTTCTCTTTGAGAGCTTTTGTCCCTGCACCTAACCCACCAGAAGCATCAAGAATCTTCCCTTTGATATTTTTAATGTCAATATCTTTGATGCCCGGCACTCGTAAATACGTCGATTTAGTGGTAGAGATCTGAGTAGTAGTGGTCGCTGCAGGGTCATACTTTTTATGATCTTGTAGTAGCTGCTCAGACGTCTTACTGACCGGGTACGGCTTTAATGAATAATTGGCTCCTGCAATAGTTGAGTCCGGGTCATTGATATCCAGATAAACTAGATCGTTATCCCCAATGGCAACCACCCCGAGAGTAGTGTTCATTGTGGTACGCTTGATTTCGTTGACGTATTCTTTCAACTCTTTAGAATAGACGTCTTTCATCTTCCCTGTGGCGTACTCTTTTACTTGCCGGTCAAGATCAACCCGGTTACCACCGAGGACTAAATAGTGTCCTGTTTCTCCGGTGTTCTCACCACCGAGCCAAGCAAGCAGCTCCCCAGCACCAAGCTCCCTAATCTTCTTTGCTTGCTCCTGTGTGATTCTGTACGCCATGGACTGAGTGGACACTCGTCCTGCACGAATTTCTCTGGCGACAGCTTTTCTTCGGTCATCGGATATTGTTTCATTCCCCTTCTCCTTCAAAATCATTTTTGTTGAGAGCTTTAGTGGTGATTTCACCATCTTGATAAATTCAGTAACCGTCTCTTCATCCGCTTCATCAGGGGTTGGTGTGTAATCATCAAGTAATTTTTGGAGGGAGTCATTGTCATAATTCGGTTCAACCGGTTTTTGGACAATGTTCTCCCCTTCATTATTAAAAGACTTTCTGTCAATCAGTACCTTAAAATAATTTTTATGCTTGGTGAAATCTGCCAGCTTCCCATTTTTACTCCCTCTGAACATTGGGGCAATACCACGTTCCTTACATAATTGTAGGTATTCGTCACTATTTTCCTTACCTGATCGGGTATCGTCCCAATACTCAGAAAACTCAATATCAAACAAACCCATCGCACGAGCTTTCCCACGATAAATTCTTCTTCCTTCTTTTGTTTTCAGGTACGCATCAAAATCCTCTTTGAATCCTTTTTTCTTTTTCTCGGCTTGTACAATTTTCGTAATTGCACTGGTTCTCTCTTTACCTTTTAATCCTTCCGTCGATTTTCCCGACATATGAAGTATCACAAAGTCAATCAGTCGTTGTTCACCACTACCAATGACCCGATGAAATACATCAAAGTCACCGAGATCCGGGGTCTGCGTCTCGGTATAGTCGTGCCACAATTCCATGTTGTAGGCAGTAGCTATCTCTTTTGACATACCGGAAGCATGGTAAGGAATGATCATGTCGATGCGGTGATCATCCATCATTTTGAGGATATGCTCATTGGTGACACCGATAGCAATTGTCCCGGAAGTGTTCGAGAATTTGTCCCGTAACCGCATGGCTTCTTTAAAAGGCATCCCTTCGATATCGTCGAATAGTAAATTACCTTTGCTATCAAACCCGTTGCCTTTAGGAATGAGACTCATGTTGATCATCAACCCGGTGTAACCCATTGCCTCAACAAACTCAATAACCTTGGCGTAAGCATGACCTTTTAGCCCAGCAAGTGACATATCCACCACTGCTTGCATGACATCCATCAAGTGAACTAACTCAAAATCTGACCAAGATTGCCACCTCAGACCGGAACGCTCATTGAAAGCTTTGACCCGCTGCAGTGCTGTTTTTTTATTCTCTTTTGTTCCCCAAACATATTGTCCTGTCAGGCTCTTATTTTTACCAGTTCCTTTGTAACTCAGACCTTGAATAAATATTTTACGAATTTCACGCTTGTAATCGGTACGGGATTCAGAAGTTTTTGAATTATTCCGACCAGCATACGATTTATATTCCTTATAGAGCTTGGGATTATTTTTCCGCATCTGGTCAACCCCTCGCTGAGTCAACACCATAGCCGGGTCAAGTTCAGGGTGAAGGGCAATAAATTTATTGATCTGAACACCTTCCTCCATTCGCTTGGAATCAACATAACAAGCACCACAAGAGACTGGTAATTCTCGTTTTCTCAACATCTCATGAATCTTAACCCAGTTCTCCTTGGTAACCGCTTGACCGAGCTTTACCTGAATTGCTTCAATCGTTGCAGAAATAACATATCGCTTTCGACAAAGAGTGGAGAAATCAAGAGACAAAGCGTAATGCGGGTCTGAGTTTACTTTTAAAGCATCAAATAAATCTGCAGTCGCAGTATCAAAATCAAGTTCCGGATTGTTCAGGACACGAGCCATAACATTATCGATATCCTTAATCCATTTCTTCACCTTACGGTCAGGAATGCCTAATTTTTTAGCAACGCTCTTGACGTCTTGCTTTTCCTCGGTAGTCCATGTCCGAAGACTGTACCGAGGTGACACCGAATCTCCACTATCATCAACAACAGCTTTAGGCTTTAATACACCAGCGACGGACGTTCTGTGCTCTACACTCTCCAGAGAATTTTCGTCATCATTGCTCATCCATGACCATTCAACATCGGTCTGGGCGTCAACGTCAGCGAATCGAGCAACAAATGTCCGTCCATTTGGTTTCTCAACAATGACCAATGTGTCAGCTACCGATTTGATCTTACCGACATTGTTTTTAATCCGGATCGTTTCACCGAGTAATTCTTCTCTGTTCAACCGCATACTCTCACCGAGTGATTTAATGTCCC
>Ga0256827_10001745_pt1 | contig 14020 bp, 11 predicted proteins | sample CV84metaG_FD_185977 | JGI IMG/M metagenome (GOLD analysis project Ga0256827, IMG submission 185977) | Hydrothermal vent microbial communities from East Pacific Rise, Pacific Ocean - CV84 | ecosystem: Environmental > Aquatic > Marine > Hydrothermal vents | place: Pacific Ocean: East Pacific Rise... | reverse complement strand
GTTTCTTTTGGAAAGTGATAGATTTATAGATATGAGATGTGAGATGAGAGATATGAGAATTGAGAATTGAGACAACATATTTTAATTGGTACTTATTCTGCGAAAATCAGCGAAATCTGCGGGAGAAAAAATAAGGAAAGTGAAAATTTATAGAGATGAGAGATATGAGAATTGAGACAACATATTTTAATTGGTACTTATTCTGCGAAAATCAGCAAAATCTGCGGGAGAAAAAATAAGGAAAGTGAAAATTTATAGAGATGAGAGATGAGAGATGAGAGATATGAGAATTGAGACAACATATTTTAATTGGTACTTATTCTGCGAAAATCAGCGAAATCTGCGGGAGAAAAAATAAGGAAAGTGAAAATTTATAGAGATGAGAGATGAGAGATGAGAGATATGAGAATTGAGACAACATATTTTAATTGGTACTTATTCTGCGAAAATCAGCGAAATCTGCGGGAGAAAAAATAAGGAAAGTGATAGATTTATAGATATGAGACGTGAGATGAGAGATGAGAGATATGAGAATTGAGACAACATATTTTAATTGGTACTTATTCTGCGAAAATCAGCGAAATCTGCGGGAGAAAAAATAAGGAAAGTGATAGATTTATAGATGTGAGATATGAGACGTGAGATGAGAGATGAGAGATATGAGACAACATATTTTAATTGATACTTATTCTGCGAAAATCAGCGAAATCTGCGGGAGAAAAAATAAGGAAAGTGAAAATTTATAGATGTGAGATATGAGACGTGAGATGTGAGATATGAGAATTGAGACAACATATTTTAATTGGTACTTATTCTGCGAAAATCAGCAAAATCTACGGGAGATAAAAAATGGCAAACACATACTTCAAATTTAAACAATTTACAATAAACCAAGACCATTGTGCAATGAAAGTTGGCACTGATGGAGTTTTGTTAGGTTCTTATGCTAATGTGGAAAATGCACAAAATATTCTTGATATTGGAACAGGAACAGGCTTAATTGCGTTAATGCTTGCACAACGAACTAATACAAAGATTACCGCTATCGAAATTGAAAAGCAAGCCAGTATTCAGGCAAAAGAAAATGTTGAAAATTCTATATTTAGTAATCAAATAAAAGTAATAAACACGTCGTTACAAGATTATGTAAAAAGCACAAATAATAAATTCTATTTAATAGTATCTAATCCACCATATTTTCAAAACTCGTACAAAGCAGAAACAAACCAACGAACAACAGCTCGTCATACAACAGAATTAACTTATAACGAATTAATATCAAACTCAGAAAAATTACTTTCCAAAAATGGAACAATTTGCGTAATAATTCCAAAAGATGAAGAGCAAAACCTAATTGAAATAGCAAATGAAAATAATTTATTTGTAATTAATTTTTTAAATATAAAACCAACCCCTTCAAAACCTGCAAAAAGAATTATATTAACATTTTCAAAAACAGAAAAACCATTAATACAATCAGAATTAATAATTGAAGATAAGGGGCGACATAATTATTCTGATAAATATATTGAGCTAACAAAAGAGTTTTACCTAAATTTCTAAAATAAAGATTAAATTTGTATAAAATATTCAATAAATGACAAAAATAAACGAAGTAGTACAGCTCTTAGACCGATTTGCACCGCCAAATTATAGCGAGGATTACGACAATGTGGGCTTACTTGTTGGCGATAGAAATGCAAATATTAAATCGGTATTAATTACACTCGATATTACCGAAGAAATAATTAATGAAGCTATAAAAACAAATGTAAATTTAATTGTAGCACATCACCCTATTATTTTTAGAGCTTTAAAAAAGCTAACAGGAGCAAACGAAGTTGAGCGTGTTGTAATGTCGGCAATAAAAAACGATATTGCAATTTATGCAGGACATACCAATTTCGATAATATTGAGGGTGGAGTAAACTCTAAAATATGCGAAAAACTAAACTTACAAAATTGCAAGAATTTAGACCCAAAAGCAGGTAATTTACAAAAACTTGTTGTTTTTATTCCTGAAACACATTTAGAAAAATTTAGAAATGCTATATTTTTGGCAGGAGCAGGACATATAGGCAACTACGACCGTACAAGCTATAATATTGATGGAATAGGTACTTTTCGTGGAAACGAAGACTCTAAACCATTTATAGGCAAAAAAGGCGAAATGAGTTTTGAAAGAGAAATACGCTTCGAAACAATTTTTCCTACACATTTGCAAGGAGCTGTAATAAGTGCCGTTTTAAATAATCACCCTTACGAGGAAGTTGCTTACGATATTTATCCTTTAAAAAATAAATATCAAAAAATTGGTACAGGAATGATTGGTACTTTACCAAAAGCTATTTCTGAAACCGAATTTTTAAAATTAGTGAAAAAAACTTTTGGTATTAAATGTATTAAACATACAAACATAAAAAATAAAAAAATAAAAAAAATTGCTGTTTGTGGTGGTTCTTGTAGCTTTATGATAAATAAGGCCATAGCTAAAAATGCTGATGCATTTATAACTGCCGATATAAAATATCATGAATTTTTTGATGTTGAAAATAAACTATTTTTACTTGATATTGGTCATTATGAGAGTGAACAATATACAAAAGATATTTTTTATAAGATTCTTACAGAAAAATTTAGTACTTTTGCAGTCAATTTATCAAAAATAAATACGAATCCAATAAATTATTATTGTTAGTATGGGAGCAAAAGCAAAAACAGAAGATAAGAAGAGCTTATCAATAGAAGAAAAAATAAGAGCTTTATACAATCTTCAATTAGTTGATTCAAAAATTGATAAGATTAAAATACTTAGAGGTGAATTACCCCTTGAAGTACAAGATCTTGAAGATGAAATAGCTGGACTTGAAACAAGAATAGATAACTACAAAGGAGATATTATAACTTTGGAAACTTCTATAGCTAATAAGAAAACTGAAATTAAAGAGTCAGAAACTTTACAATTAAAATATAACGAACAACTTAAAAATATTAAAAATAATAGAGAGTTCGATTCGTTAACTAAAGAACTTGAGTTTCAGACCTTAGAGATAGAATTAAGCAATAAAAAAATTAAAGGTTTTGCTTCAGATATTGAAGCTAAAAATATAATTATTGAAGATGCTAATTCAAAACTAAACGAGCTAAAACTTAATCTTGAAGATAAGAAAAAAGAGCTTGATGGTATTGTTGGTGAAACACAAAAAGAAGAAGAAACTTTACTTATAAAATCTGAAAAAATTGCTGAAAAAATTGAAGAAAGATTAATTACAGCATACAAAAGAATTAGAAGTAACGCTCGTAACGGTTTATCTATAGCTCCTATTGAGCGTGGTGCTTGTGGCGGATGTTACAATAAAATACCACCTCAAAAACAGCTCGATATTAAATCAAGAAAAAAGATTATTGTTTGTGAATACTGTGGTAGAATACTTGTTGATAACGATATAAATTTATCATTAGAAGAAGTGGAAGCAAAACGTATAGCAGAGCAAGAACTTGCAAAAGAAACTAAGCCAAAAAGAAAGACTAGAAAAGTTGCGGCAAAATAAAACAAAAAAAAATACACTATAAAAAAATAGGCTTTCCAATTGGAAAGCCTATTTTTTTATTTGAATTTTAAATATTATAAAAAGTTCTTGGCATAATTGCCTCTAGCAAATACAAATAAATATAGATTAATTATATATTTATAACTCCTTCTGCACCTTCAATATCACCAGCTAAATCTAATATACTTGTGGTAGTAAATATTTTATACACCTCATCTCTAATATGAGAGTATTTATTATGTAATGGACAAGGTGTATTTATTGGGTCATCGGTACACGATTGAACTCCTATTAGGCAATCGGTAAAATAATCAGAGCCATCTATAACTTCATAAATAGTCATTATAGTAATTTCAGATGAATTTTTCCCTAAACCAAAACCCCCATTAGGTCCTTTTGTTGAAGATAAAATTTTATGTTTAGCCAATGTTTGTAATATTTTGCCTAAAAAAGGTGCTGGGATATTTAAATTATCTGATATTTTTTTCAATCCAACTTTTTCGTTTTCTTTTGAATTTAAAGCTATATAAATTGTAGCCCTAAGTGCGTATTTACATGTATTTGATAACATATTTACTAGTTTTTATTAGTCCATTGTTTACTAAATGATTGTTTTGCAAATTTGGGCAAACTACGTTCTTTACCCCAAAGAGAACTTCCAAAACCAAAAGCTATATTTTTAACATTACCATTTACCCTATCCATCTTACTACGTTTTAACAATGTATTTTTATATATTTTCATACCTTGTTTCCACATTGTTTTATCGTAACCTTTTTTTATTGCATCTCTCCTATTTATAAGTAATAAATTATGTAAATCTATTTTTGCTGGACATACTTCGGTACATTTACCACAAACGGTACAAGCAAAACTTAAATGCTTAAGTTCTTGGAAACCATTAAATCTAGGACTTATTATAGAACCAATAGGGCCACTATAAGTAGTATCGTATGTATATCCTCCAATATTTTTATAAATAGGACAATTATTTAAGCATGCTCCACATCTTATGCATTTTAACGATGTGTAAAGCTCTGTATTGTATAGGTCAGACCTTCCATTATCGAGTAAAACTACATACATTTTTTCTGGACCATTATCTTCATCTTCTTTTTTGGGTCCACTTATAATTGAATTATAAGCTGTAATTTTTTGTCCTGTACCATGAGTTGATAATGTAGACCATATATAATGTAAATCGTTAATTGAAGGTATAATCTTTTCTATACCAACAATTGCAATATGTATTTTTGGCATCGACATTGAAAGCAAGGCGTTACCTTCGTTTTCGGTAAGAGCAATTGAACCTGTATCTGCAATTAAAAAATTACCTCCTGATATTCCTACTTGTGCATTTAAAAATTTCTCTCTAAGTTTTTGTCTAACAAATTCGGTATTTTCTTCAGGTGTACTATTAATAGGAGTGCCAAATTTTTCATTAAATAGTTTTGCTACATCTTCTTTTGATTTGTGCATAGCTGGTGTAACTATATGATATGGTTTTTCGCCCGCTACTTGTACTATAAACTCTCCTAAATCAGTTTCAACAACCTCAACACCATGCTTTTCTAGTGCAGGATTAATCTCAATCTCTTCGGTTGTCATTGATTTGCTTTTAACAACCAAATCTGCATTATTAGACTTTACTATTTTAAGAACTTCGTCAACAGCTTCGCTACCTGTTTTTGCCCAAATAACTTCACCACCATTTGCTGTGAAATTTTCCTCAAATTGCTGTAAGTATTTTCCTAAATTACTTATTGCATCAAGCTTTATTTCGCCAAGCTTTTTTTTAGCTAACTCAACATCAGAAAACGACTCCATTCCATTTTTAAAAGCACTGTAATATTTACCCATATTAAACTTAATAGTTTTTCTATGGTTTAAATCAAATGAAATTTTTTCCGATTCTTTTATAAATATATTTTCCGCTTTACTCATTTATTTTACAGGAATTTTATCAATTCTTCTTTGATGACGTCCGCCTTCAAATTCGGCTTCTAAAAATGCAGTAACAATTGCTTTTGCTTCTTCAACCGAAACAAAACGAGCAGGAACGGCACATATATTGGCATTATTATGTTGTTTTGCTAAACTAGCCAATTCTGGCACCCAACACAAAGCCGAGCGAATACCTTGGTGCTTATTAGCTACCATATTAATTCCATTTCCACTTCCGCATAATGAAATTCCTAAATCGTTTTCTCCTTGTTCAACAGATTCTGCCATTGGATGTGCAAAATCTGGATAGTCTGAGCTCTCTGCCGAGAAAGTTCCAAAATCTTGAACTTTGTATCCTTTAGTTTCTAACCACTTCTTTAATTCTTCCTTAGTTTCGTAACCTGCGTGATCACAAGCAATTGCTAATTTTTCTTTTGCCATTTTTATTTAATTAATTATAAGTGCAAATTTATCTCTTTTTTTCTTTTTTATAGGTAAAAAATGAATTATTTATAATAAAAAAAGCCTCAATTAATATTGAGGCTAATATACTCAATCCATTTAGCTTTTTGGGAATTTATACGGATTTGTTTTTTCTTTTTTAGAATTTAAAATTTTAAGCATAGCTTGTTCGCTTACTATTTTAAATAAATAAAAATGGAAAAAGAAAAAGTAGAAAACCCGAAAAGTTATGTGGTTTGAGTATATATTGTTATTTCATTAAACTTATTACTCTACTGTAACCGATTTTGCAAGATTACGTGGTTGATCAACATTACAACCTCTTAAAACAGCAATGTAATACGATAACATTTGTAATGGCACTACAGTTAATAAAGGTGCAAGTTCTTTACTTACTTCTGGTATTTCTAAGGTATAATCAGCAATATCTTTAAGTATAGTATCACCTTCAGTTACAATAGCAATAACAATACCTTTACGAGCTTTAACTTCTTGAATATTAGAAACAATTTTTTCGTATGACTTATCGTGTGTAGCAATTACAACAACAGGCATATTTTCATCAATAAGAGCAATAGGTCCATGTTTCATTTCTGCCGCAGGATAACCCTCAGCATGAATGTATGATATTTCTTTAAGCTTTAAAGCACCTTCTAATGCAACTGGAAATTGAAATCCTCTACCTAAATATAAGAAGTTTTCAGAATCCTTATATTTTTCAGAAATATGCTTAAACATTTCGTTATAGCTTAGAATTTTTTCAATTTTATCTGGAATTAATGTTAAATCTTCAATAAGCTCAAGATATTTCTCTTGCGAAATACTTTTTCGTTTTTCACCTAAAATAATAGCCATCATTGTTAAAACTGTAACTTGTGCAGTAAAAGCTTTTGTTGATGCTACGCCAATTTCTGGTCCTGCATGAGTGTATACTCCTCCATCTGTCTCTCTCGGAATGCTTGAACCAACAACATTACAAATACCCACAACAGTTGCTCCATTTTCTCTAGCTAATTTAATAGCAGCAAGTGTATCGGCTGTTTCTCCACTTTGACTAATGGCAATAACAACATCATCTTCACAAATAACAGGATTTCTATATCTAAATTCAGAAGCATATTCTACTTCTACAGGAATTCGAGCAAGTTCTTCAAATAAATATTCGCCTACTAATCCTGCGTGCCATGATGTACCACAGCCAATAATAATAATTCTTTTTGCAGCTAATAGTTTTTCGGTAACATTATACAAACCTCCTAATTGTAATGACTTCTTATCTAAAGAAATTCTACCTCTAAAAGTATCGTTAATTGAACGAGGTTGCTCAAAAATTTCTTTCAACATAAAATGGTCGTAACCTCCTTTTTCAATTTCTCCAATATCTAAATCTAACTTTTGAATTTTAGGTTCTAATTTATCATTATTTATTGTCATTAACGAAAGGCTATCTTTTGTTACAACAGCCATATCGTTGTCATTTAAATATATAACGCTATCTGTATATTCAATTATTGGACTTGCGTCTGATGCGAAAAAATATTCGCCTCTACCAACACCAATAACTAACGGACTTCCTTTACGTGCCGCAACTAATTTGTTATTTTCTGATTTACAAGCAACTAGAATTCCAAAAGCTCCTACAACTTTAGTAAGTGCAAGCCTAACTGCTACGTCAGCAGATACTTTTCCTTTTGTATAAATATATTCTATAAGATTTGCTAAAACCTCAGTATCAGTCTCACTTTTAAACTTATAACCTCTGTTTATTAAACGTGATTTAAGTCTTGCGTAATTCTCAATTATACCGTTATGAATAACTACAAAATGACCATTCATTGATACATGAGGGTGTGCATTTACATCGTTTGGCTCGCCATGTGTAGCCCAGCGTGTATGTCCCATACCAATTGAACCCGAAATATTTTTTCCTTCGCAATAGCTTTCTAAGTCGCTTACTTTTCCTTTTGTTTTGTATGTTCTGGTATCACCATTAATTAATGCAATACCCGCAGAATCGTAACCTCTATACTCTAAACGTTGTAGTCCTTTTATTAAAATAGGGTATGCATCTCTTTGTCCTATGTATCCAACTATTCCGCACATATTGTTGTTTTTTTTTAAATACTTATAATTAGTTGTTTAATACTTTGTATATGTTAACTTCAATTCAATACTTTTATTATCGAAATTGTTAATTAATTTTATCCTACTTGCATTTATTGTAGGATTAGCAGGATAAATATATACTCCTGTTTTTGTTTCTACTCCATCAATAATACTTTTAACATGTTTGGTTATTACAAATGAATACTCTGTTCCTTCATCGTTTAAATAACCCGTTTTTACTAGAGTATTTATTGAGGTTTCGTCAATAATTTCAATATAAATATTAGCTGGCGAACCATAAGTAACATCATTCTCGTTTGGAATAATTAATTCAGCTTTATTTATTACAATTTTACCTGAATCGGCAAATGATTTAACAAATGATAGGTCTAGTTTACCCATAGCTCCAGACATACCCTGAGCATAAACGAAATCGGTAGTATCGTTAAATTCAATATTCCCATAGGTATGATGAAACATATTTATTTCTGCACAATAATTATTTATTACTAAATCGAAATCTTGTGCCGTTTCTACTCCACTTTTTGTTTCGGTATAATAAATTTTTATAAATGAATTAGCCGATTTATAATCGAAATATAACACTGAACCTCCCGTTGTAATAGAATCAGTTTTTATATATAAACCTTGTATAACTTTAACAAAATCGTCATTATCTGAAAAACTAGTTGTTTTATATGCATCAATTATTTTTTGCCCGTAATTGGTATTCAACGAGAATTCAATAATTTCATCGTTAGTATTTGGAGTGTAAGTTGTATCACATATACTATTTGATTCAATAATTGCAGATGCATTAAAATCGGTATAATATGTTGAGTCAAAATAAATTGTTTGATTTAACTCATATATACTAAATTTAAATTCAGTATTTTCTTCGCCATAATATTTTTCATCATTAAAAGATAAAAAGAGTTTTACAGAATCAACAAGAATAGAATCGGCAAAATCAATACTAAGCGATGAAGCTCTTACCTGTGTAATAAAATCGGCAGTAACTAGCCCCAATTTATCGTCAAGTGTATAGCTCCCAAGTAAGGCATAATCTCTATTATTAGAAATAAATCTTTTACCTTTTACTGTTATTGCATCATTATTTTTAAAAACATGATATTTAACTGCAAATTTATCGCCATCAGGCAATATATCGTTACCAATAACCGATACTGTATCCTTTTTACACGCTGAAAAAGCTACTAATACGATTACAAAAAATAAGCTTGTTTTGAAATTCACAATAGTAGCTTTATTATTTAAGAAGTTCATCATAGAAATTAGAATAGTCATTTACAAATGTTTCTTCTGTTTGATTTTCTAATAATGGTTTTTTTAAGCTTTTTGCGTATTCGTATATTTTTGGATCTAAATTTCCTGTTCCTATTATTATTCCGTCACATTGATTTAATGCCATTTTAGAAACATTAAAGAAGTTTGGCTTGTCAAGCATTTCAACATCTTGTTTTTCAACTCCTTTTAAATGTAATTTCTCGCTAAACTTAGGGTCTAAAGTATTGTTAAAATCGTTATCATATAATGAATAAACAATCTTAGAGTCCTGAAATAGAGGATCATCTTGAAATGCTTTTTTCAAGTATAACGGTATAAGACTTGTAAACCAACCATGACAATGAATGATATCTGGAGCCCAACGAAGCTTTTTTACAGTTTCTAAAACACCACGAGCAAAGAAAATCATACGTTCATCATTATCTTTAAAAAACTCGTCATTTTCGTCGCTGAAAACAAATTTTCTATGAAAATAATCTTCGTTATCGATAAAGTAAACTTGCATACGTGCTTGTTGCAGTGATGCAACTTTAATTATTAACGGATGGTCTGCATCGTTAATAATTAGGTTCATACCTGATAAACGAATTACTTCGTGTAACTGGTGACGACGCTCGTTTATTTTGCCAAAACGAGGCATAAAAGTTCTAATCTCTTTTCCTAATTCCTGTATACCTTGTGGCAAATATCTGCTAATACTAGAAATCTCCGTTTCTGGTGAATAGGGTGTTATTTCTTGCGAAATAAAAAGTACTTTTGCATTACTCATTCTAAAAATTGAATAAATTATAAGCCACAAAAGTAATAAAATTAAGTGTAATACTCAACTTTATTGATATTTTCTTAATTTACTATGGTAAAAACCCGTCCATTTCGCCAAGTATCTACTGCTTGATACCAAGAAGTTTTATAATTAACTGAGCGTGTTAGTATATAATCGTTTTGTAAAATTGATTTAGTATTTCGTTCAAAAAGAAAGATTAAACCTGCATTTGTTTGATTTTCGCCGTAAATCCATTTCTCTAATTTGTCCGATTTATAAACAATTGTTGGGTCGCCATATATCATATAAATCATACCTTTATCTGTTTTCCAACCTGCCTTATAAGAAGTAAAATATTTATTTGCCAATTTTTGGCGTGTATAATAAACCCGAATTAATTCTTTTGCTCGTGCAATATTTCCTGTGCGATTTAACCAAAATTTATCAATTGCAATTTTTCTGTTTGGCTCTTTTAAAAGTTTTTTAAATTCGTTTGCCGAAGTTAAATACCTTACAGGTGATAACATTTCGGTTGGTGTTGCCGATTTAGGGTAATTTTTAGAAAATACATGCAACACAGCACCGTATAACCTGTTAGTGTCTGTTCGCAATAAATAAAATCCGGTTTTCGTAAATTCTACTGTATCGGTTAAAAGCCATGTAGTATCGGGTTTTTCTAATTCAAATTTTGCTTTATTTGTTGAAAATGGCGATAATGCTGGTTTAAATTCATTTTTAAAATAACTTATAAATACTTTCTTGTTTTTATGAATACCTGTAGCTATTTTATATTTTTTATTTATGTTTATCCAATTATCATAAATTATTTGTCCGTTATCTAAATCAGTAATTTTATAATTTTCTGATGAATACCAACGCTTGCTAATGAATAAATAATTTGTTTCTTTTCGCTCTCTGTTTAAATCGGTTAAATATATAATTGACGAATAAGTGGAATCAACTTTTAGTTTTAATGGAATTGATAATTCTATGGTATCTTTTGTAAGTGCATATTTAAAATCAAACGATACTGTTGCACTATCGGCAATAATTTTTGATTTAAACGAATTATAAATCTTGTATTTTATACTAATACTAGAATATTTTGATTTGTTAACAGACGATTTAACAAAAAACATCTCGTCTTTTAATAATTTAATATTAAGTTCCGATTTATCTTTGTCTATATGATAAACAGAATAATCAGGATGTAATGTTACTGCATTAGGATTGTATAAAAATGCTAAATTCTTGTGCCTTGTAGATGCTGAGTTATGTTGATAACTATAGCAAGACACTAACAGTAAAACTGAAATTAGTGTAATAAATATTATATTATTGTTACGTAAAAAATTCATAAAAATATTGAACTATAAAATTACATTACAAATTGATATTTGCAAATTAATAGTTACAAATTTACATTTCAGTTTTAAACTCAAATTTTATATCAGGATAATTGTCTTGAGCATTTTGAAGTATATAAGCCGAATCAGCCATAAAAACATCTTTCCCGTGCTTATCTTTTGCAATATATTGATATTTTCTTTTCTTAAAATCAGCCATTTGCTCTCTATTATCGCTTGTAAACCAACATGCTTTATACAAAGAAATACCTTCGTAATTACACGATGCTCCATACTCGTGAAGTAAGCGATATTGAATAACTTCAAACTGTAAAGCTCCTACTGTACCAATTACCTTACGACCATTAAAATCGAATGTAAACAACTGAGCAACACCTTCGTCCATAAGTTGATCTAAACCCTTATTTAGTTGTTTAGATTTCATAGGGTCAGCATTTACCACATATTTAAATAATTCTGGCGAAAAACTTGGTATTCCTGTAAAATGTATTTTTTCACCTTCGGTTAATGTATCGCCAATTTTAAATGTACCTGTATCGTGAATACCAATTATATCGCCAGGAAAAGCCTCATCAATAATAGACTTTTTTTCAGCCATAAATGCTGTTGGCGTCGAAAACTTAAACTTTTTACCAAGTTTTACGTGCAAATAGTTTGTGTTTCGTTTAAATACACCAGAACATACCTTAACAAACGCAATTCTATCACGATGATTTGGATCCATATTGGCATGAATTTTAAATATAAACCCCGAGAATTTTTCTTCGTAAGGATTAACTTCTCGCTCTATTGCTTTTACAGGTAATGGCGATGGTGCTATATCTATAAAACATTTAAGCAGTTCTTGTACTCCAAAATTATTTAATGCACTACCAAAAAACACTGGTGCAACTTCAGCTTTCAAGTACGAATCTACATCAAATTCTGGATAAACACCTTCTACAAGCTCAATATCTTCACGTATTTTCTCAGCATCTTCGCCAATAATTTCATCTAATTCAGGGTTATTTATATCGTCGAAAGCAATCGTTTCGGTAATTTCTTGACTATTAGGTGTAAATAGATTTAAACTTTTTTCGTAAATATTATACACACCCTTAAATTTAGATCCTTGGTTAATAGGCCAACTAAGTGGACGAACATTTATTTTTAGTTCTTTTTCAATATCGTCGCAAAGGTCAAATGGGTCAATACCTTCTCTATCCATTTTGTTTACAAAAACAATAACAGGAGTGTTTCTCATTCGGCAAACTTCCATAAGTTTACGGGTTTGAGCCTCAACTCCTTTTGCTGTATCTACTACAATTATTACACTGTCAACAGCTGTTAGTGTACGGTATGTGTCTTCAGCAAAATCTTTGTGACCAGGTGTATCTAAAATATTTATCTTTTTACCATTATATTCAAAACCCATTACCGATGTTGCTACAGAAATACCACGCTGACGTTCTATTTCCATGAAATCGGAAGTAGCAGTTTTCTTAATTTTATTAGATTTTACAGCTCCTGCTACTCTAATTGCTCCTCCATAAAGTAAAAGCTTTTCGGTTAGTGTAGTTTTTCCCGCATCAGGATGACTTACTATTGCAAATGTTCGTCGTCTGTTTATCTCGTCTTTTAATACCATTTTTCTTAATTACGAATTTTGAATTATTAATTACGAATTTCTTTCTTCGTAATTTTAAAGTTTGCAAAGGTAATCAAATTTTATATTTTTTTGTTTAACAAAAAAAGGCTGTCTTTTAAGACAGCCTTTTTGTTTATTATAATACTAAATGTATTTAACTTTTCAAAAATCTATTTTTTCTTTTTTAAAGTTTAAATAGGTGTAAATTATTTAGCTTCCCACACTTGATAATCGTTATCAATAGTAGTTCTAACGCTAACACTTTTTATATTTCCGTTCTTACCTTTATAAATATCATTTACATCATTATATGTTTGTAAAAACGAGTATGAATAATCAGTATTACTCTTATTAGCATCTCTAAGATCTTCTATTATTATTTCTTTGTTTGATAATCTTTTCACATATCCACTCATTGGACCTGCCATAATAACAACCTTATCTTTTTTAGAATCTAACCATGCCCATTTACCTGTTTCTGTCCACGATTTAGTACTAACAGGACTATATGTTGTATCAGATTTATCTGTAATTGTTATACCTCCTGAAACTGTTGTATTATTATGTGTAGTACTAATTTTACTTTCATGATATGTTACAGTATAAGTCATATCCTTATTTATGTCTAAATCTACAACGTAAGTGTATTTATCAACTGTTGTATTTGAAATTTTACTATCAGTTGTTGTAGTTGTAAAAGAGCTAGAACCATAATTGTAATTTGTCTGAGTTGAATTTTCATTATTAACAGTCTTTAATGTAACTGTTTTAGATGAACCAGTTATTGACGTAGCAGTGGTGTTGTTATTTACTCTTGTTGATTTATTCGTATTTACATCATTTGTTGTTGTTATTGTTTCATTATCAGTTCTAACTACCTCAGAACTACTAA
>Ga0256827_10001744_pt1 | contig 14027 bp, 10 predicted proteins | sample CV84metaG_FD_185977 | JGI IMG/M metagenome (GOLD analysis project Ga0256827, IMG submission 185977) | Hydrothermal vent microbial communities from East Pacific Rise, Pacific Ocean - CV84 | ecosystem: Environmental > Aquatic > Marine > Hydrothermal vents | place: Pacific Ocean: East Pacific Rise... | reverse complement strand
GTTCTTATAGTGTTAAACTTGATATCATTTATAAGCTCACTAAAAAGATTAAAACTCTCTTTTTTATATTCAACTAAAGGGTCTTTTTGGTTATATGCACGAAGTCTTATACCTGTTTTCATATTGTCCATAGCATAAAGATGTTCTCTCCAAGCATTGTCTAACTCTTTTAGATATAACTCTTCTTCTATACTTTTAACAACCTCATTTTCTAAAACACCCATCTTTTCATCATAAGATACTTTTACACTAGATACAACAGATTCAAAAAGTTCATCATACTCTAAGCCTGTTAATTGTTCTGTATCTAAATCAAGATTAATCTCCTCTTTTAAAAGTTCTTTTAGTTTTTTAAGATTAAAATCTTCCCTTGCACCACCATCAAAGATATCAGCACTATTTAAAAGATTTAATACATATTCAACACGAATCTCATCTATCTTAGCAGATATATCAAACTCTGGACTTAGCAGTTGGTTTCTAAATTTATATACAATTTTTCTTTGTTCATTTGCAACATCATCATACTCAACAATTTGTTTACGACCTTCATAGTGCATATTTTCAACTTTTTTCTGTGCTTTCTCAACTGCACGAGTCACCATTTTTGATTCTATATATTCACCATCTTCAACACCAAGTCTTTCCATGATAGATTTAATCTTATCACTTCCAAAAATGCGAAGAAGACTATCTTCTAAAGATAGATAAAATTGAGTAGTCCCAGGGTCACCCTGACGACCTGAACGACCACGAAGTTGATTGTCTATACGACGATTTTCATGTCTTTCAGTTCCTATGATGTAAAGACCACCTAAGTCTTTAACTTCATCATTTACTTTTATATCCACTCCACGACCAGCCATATTTGTAGCAATTGTTACTGCACCTTTAGAACCTGCGTGTTGTATGATTTCACCCTCTTGTTCATGGTTTTTTGCATTTAAAACAGTGTGAGCAATTTTTTCTTTTTTAAGAACCTCATGTAAAAGTTCAGATTTTTCAATAGATGCTGTACCTATCAAGATAGGCTGTCCAGTTTTTGAAAGCTTCTTTATAGTAGCTATTACTGCATCAAATTTTTCATCTTCTGTTTTATAGATAAGGTCATTTAAATCTTTTCTTGATATAGGTATATTAGTAGGGATAGACACAACATCAAGAGCATAAATCTGTGCAAACTCTGTTGCTTCTGTTTCTGCTGTACCTGTCATACCTGCTAGTTTGTCGTACATTCTAAAGTAGTTTTGAAATGTTATGTCGGCTAGAGTTTGTGTTTCTTCTTTTATCTCAACACCCTCTTTTGCTTCAAGAGCTTGATGCAGACCCTCAGAAAAACGGCGACCCTCACTTAAACGACCAGTAAATTCATCAACAATTACAACTTCGCCATCATTTACAACATAATCAACATCTTTTTCAAAAAGGTAGTTTGCTTTTAGAGCTTGGTCAAGAGAGTGTGGAAGAGAAGCATTTTCAGCACTATAAAGGTTTTCAACTTCAAATAGTTCTTCAGCCTTTGTGATACCCTCTTCTGTTATAAGTATAACCTTATCTTTTTCATCAACTGTAAAATGAGTATCTTTCTCAAGTTGTAATCCTATAGAGTTAGCACGAAGAAAATCTTGCATTTTTCTATTTGTAGGTCCTGAGATTATAAGTGGTGTTCTAGCTTCATCAATTAAAATAGAATCCACTTCATCAACGATTACAAAGGCATGATCTCTTTGTGCCATTTGATCAGCTGAATAACTCATGTTATCTCTTAGATAATCAAAACCAAACTCATTGTTTGTTCCATAAGTTATATCACAATTGTAAGCATCTTTTTTAGCTTCCATATCGTGTGAATCTTCTAAAATAGTTCCAACACTTAAACCAAGAAAATTATATAATGCACCCATATCAGCTGCATCTCTTGATGCTAGATAGTCATTTACTGTTACTAAGTGAACACCCTTTTCAGTCATAGCATTTAAGATAATCGCTAAAGTTGCAACAAGTGTTTTACCCTCACCTGTCTTCATCTCTGCAATTCTACCCTCATGTAAAACCATACCACCTATAAGCTGAACATCAAAATGTCTCATATTTAAAATACGACTAGAAGCTTCTCTAGTGATAGCAAAAGAGTCATCTAAAACATCATCTAAAGTTTTTTCTTCTGAAAGAACTTGTTGTTTTAACTCTAAAAATGATGCTTTTAACTCATCATCACTTAATGCTTTATACTTTTCTTCTAAAGCATTTATCTTTTTTACTCTTTTAAAATATTTTTTTAATTCACGATCATTAGATGTACCAAAAATCTTACCCATAAATGTTTGTATCATTGAAAACCTTAATTTACAAAATTGTCTGCATTTTAGCATAGTTATAATTAATAATCTACATAAACAAAAATTTTGTTATAATTTTGTATATAACAAAGGATTTAGATGAAACATATACTAATATTTTCACTTTTACTATCAGGACTTTTAGCTTCACCTATGAATTTATCTACATTTAAAGCAGATTTTACTCAGAATATTACTGATGATAAAAACAAAGTTTTAACTTACAAAGGCAATATTCTTGCTACAGATACTCAAAAAGCACTTTGGAAATATAATTTCCCAATAAAAAAACTTGTATATTTAAACAAAAATAAAGTAACTATAGTTGAACCAGAGATAGAACAAGTTATCATAAGATATGTAAAGTCTAATTTTAATTTTTTTAATATGCTTAAAGATTCTAAAGAAGTATCTAAAAACAAATATTTAACAACTTTCAATAATGTAAATTTTATTATTAATACTAAAGATAATAAAATAAAATCTATAAATTACCTTGATGAATTTGAAAATCAAGTTAAAATAATATTTGAAAATCAAAAACAAAATATAAAAATAGATAATAATAAATTTGTACCAAAATATGATTTAAATTTTGATATTATAAGGGATTAGAAAACAACTATTTTTTTCTATAAATCCCATATTCTACATTTTCTAGTTGCTGATGATATTTAATATAATCAGCATGACCTTTTATATAGATTCCACTATTTTTTAATAATGATACAATTATATTTAAAGCTTTATCACGCTTTTCTTCATCAAAATAAATAAACATATTTCTTGATAAAACAACATCATATTCTCCATTTTCATCTACTAATTCAAAAATATTTTTTTGTTTAAATCTTACATTTGTTTTTAAAGATTCATCAATTTTATATTGTTTATCTCCAATATCAGAAAAATATTTATTTTTTGTTTTTTCATCTAATTTATGTAAAGAGTGTTGATTATATTTCCCTTCATTAGCAGATGCTACTGCCTCCGAATTTATATCACATCCTACAAAAGATATTTTACTCATATCTAAATTTTCTTTATACATTAACAATAATATTGAATAAATCTCTTCTCCACTAGAAGATGGAATTGATAATATTTTCAATGGTTTATTACACTCTTTTATATAATTAACTAACCATTCTAATTCTTTTACTTCTCTCATAAAAAATGTTTCATTTACAGTAGCAATATTTATAACTTCTTGAAAAAAAGTAGTACTTCTTTCCATACTATCTAAAAACATTTTCGTAGTATATATATGCTCACTAATAGCATACTGTTGTAATTTAGATGATATAAAAGCTCTTTTATCTAAATCTACAATACCACTCTTAATATAAATATAATCAGTTACTTTCTTAAAATCTGAAAAATCAACTTTTTCACTATAATTTTCTTGATTATTAACTAATTTCTTTTCGCTAGAGAACCAATCAAAAAGTCCCATTATAAAGTCCTAAAATATTCTTTAAGTTCATCAAATGTTTTCACTTCATCGACGATACCACTTTCTAAAGCTGCCTTTGGCATACCATATACAGGAGAACTTTTTTCATCTTGAGCTATTATCTTAGCTCCTTTATCTTTTAGATTTATTGCTGCATCTACACCATCTCTACCTATTCCCGTCATAATTAATACTTTGAGGTCAAAATCATCCATATAATTAAGGAATGAATTTAAAAGTTTATTTATATCTGGTGTATAAAATTGATCTTCAATTTGAGTTATAACTTCATAATTTCCATTATATTTTCGTAAAATTGAACTATGAGAACATATAATTACCTCTGAATTAAGAGAAGATAACTGAGTTGGAGTGGATTTAATATTGATATTTAATGTATCATCTAAATCTTTTATAAAAAAAGGTAACACTTCTTCTCTCATGTGTTGAGCTATTATTATAGTAATATTTAATGAAGTTATTTGAGAAAGCATCTCTTTGATTAGTGAAGGACCTCCTGTTGAAGCCCCCACTATTAAAATTCTTTTTCTCAACTTTTGTAAGATTCTAACAGATTATTTAATTCTGCTGTCATATTTGAAAGATGATCTGTAGCAGATGCTATCTCTTCAACACTTCTTGCATTTGAAACAGATAGTTTATTTATAATTTCAACTTTATCTATCATTAAACCTATAGATTTTCCATTATCTGCATATCCCCCTACCATTTCATCTACTTTAACAACAGCAACTTTCATAATATCTACACTATTTGTAATTTTGCCTTGTGCTTCATTTGCACTCTCTGACAATTTTTCTATCTCTGTAGCATTTAATGAAATAGCATGACTAGCTTCTACAATAGATTGAACAATTACATTAATAGTAGCATTTATTTCTGAAAGAGATTTTTGTGTTCTCTCAGCTAGTTTTCTAACTTCATCTGCAACAACTGCAAAACCACGACCATGTTCTCCAGCTCTTGCTGCTTCAATAGCTGCATTTAGTGCTAAAAGATTTGTTTGATCAGCAATATCTCCAATAACTTCAAGAACATTTTTCACATCTCCAGCATCAGCACTTAAACTTTGTAATTTATCAGCTAATTCAGCTTCTGCTTGTGAACGAATATTTATATTTTCACTTAATTCTATGATAATTTTATTTGTGTGTTCTAAAGCTCTTTCTGCATTATCTAGTTCATCTTCTGTATGTTTTGCATTATTTATAGAATTTTGTAAAATAATTTGTAGTTCTCTACCTTGTACACTTACTTCATTTACTATAACTGATTCTTCTTCAGCTTTTTGCCCAATATGAAGTGATGTTCTTGATAATTCTTCTGCAACTGAAGCATTTTCATTACTTGTAGATTTTGCTTGAATAACAGTGTTTTGTACCTTTTCAATAAAGCTATTAATATATTGAGCAACTTTTGCTATCTCATTATTACCATTTATTTGAAGTCTTTGAGTTAAATCACCATCACCATGTGCCAAATCTTTTGCTCTATCTTCAAGCTCTTTCAGTGGTTTAACCAATGCAAAATTTAACAAAACAAATGATAATATTAATGCAACTATAAAAATAATTATAGAAGCTATAATTATTTTATTTCTAAAAGCATTTGGTACTTCCATAACCTCGGCTTCATCTATCTCAGAAATTATAGCCCATCTAATATCATCATCTACTTTTATGTGATCATAAGCTGATAAAACAGGGTTACCATTATAATCTATAATAATTTTTGTATCATGCTTACCAGTTAAAGCTTCATCTACAGATATTGTATTAACTTTACCTGTTGATGGATTAGCAAAAGATGCTCTTAAAGAATGTCCCTTTGGATCTAAATAACTATCACTTCTCATTAATTTATCTGAACCAACTAAATAATCCTCTTGAGAATCTCCATATCCTTTTCTAAACTGTAAAATTTTATTTATAGATTTATCAGATATTTGGAAAACTAAGATTGCAATTAATTTCCCTTGTTCTATTACTTTTGTTCCTAAAAACATAGCAGGTTCATTGTTGCTTGGCTTATATGGAGCCATATCTACATATACTGGATTATTACTATTTTTTGCTTTTCGAAAAACTCTACCTAATCCACTATTTTTTAAATCACCCGTTATAAGATTTACTCCATAATCAGACTCTTTTGCTTGTGTATATATAACATGACCATGAATAGGGTCTATTAAAAAAACATCATAATAACCATAATCTTCAACATAATGCTTAAAATATTCTTCATGTGGCTGTGTTATCTCTTTTACTATAGGCTCATTAATTGGAAAAGAACCTGTTTCATCTATGTTTAACTTACTATCAAGCCCATCTAAATCATGTATAAGAGAAGTGATATCTTTACTTCTTGAAAGCATACTAATATCTTCCATCTTAAAACGAAAGAAATCTTCTATTTGAGCCTTTTTTATCTCATTGGATGATTTTAAAGAAAGATAATTTTCTTTAAGCATTATACTTTTACTTTCACTAGAAACTATATATGCTAAAACTAGAGCCATAAAAAACATGGATCCAAAAATAAGTCCTAAATTTTTTGTTTTTATTGTTACATCGGTAATATTTCCCAATCTCTTTCTCCTATAATTTCATCTTAATCTTAATAAGTAATTGTAACATAATTTTATTTTTATCTGTTTTAAAAAAATTAATTTGTTATAATTTCATTTAGATAAATACGAGAGCATAAATATAAGGAAATATATGGATTTTAAAGCAGAAACTATGTTAGAAATAATCAATATCTTAACTAAAGCATTAGAATCTATGATTGCTAAGGAAGTTTTAGAATTTAATATTTTAAATCCTGATATAGTTACATCTACATATTCTGGTAATATTATTAAAGTAGATGATGAAGATTTTATCTATCGTGGATATAAAGCATGGATTGATTTATCACAAATTTTATACTGTAAAATGTTAACTCCTATCATGCTCTCAGAAACAATAGTGACCATTAGATTTGAAAAATTAAATTCTGATTCATTTCATAAAAGTGATGCATCTAAAGAAGAAAAATATGGTACTAATTCTATTTTTTCAGAAATACATAAAATGCAAGAACCAAGTTTTATAAACTATTATATACAAGCTCTAAAAAATGTAAATGTAAATAACAGACTAAGAATTTTAAATCTTGGAGTAAATAGTGGTGATGAATTTGAAATAATAAAACAATATTCGGATAACTTCAAAAACCTAGAATTGATAGGTATAGATTATTGTCCATCAGCCATAGAAGAAGCAGAAAAAAAAGTTAATGATACTAATGTAACATTTTATACTCATGATATAAATAGCTTAAATCAACTAAATTTAGGTGAATTTGATCTAATTATATCTATAGGAACTCTACAAAGTTCAAATTTAAATTTTAATCAACTTTTTATGTCTATTGTACAAAATCATCTAAAAAAAGATGGTGCTATGATTTTAGGATTTCCAAACTGTAGATGGATAGATGGAGAAACCATCTATGGAGCAAGAGTTAAAAATTATCCTTTTTCAGAAATGGGTCTTTTATATAAAGATGCAATATTTTGTAAAAAATATCTTCAACAAAAAAAGTTTAGAGTTACTTTAACAGGTAAAGATTATATATTTTTAACTGCAACATCTATAAGAAAATAAAAAAATTATTCACCCCACCCTAATTTCTCTTTTAAAGTTTCAAAATAATTAAATTCATTTTTATGTATGAGTTTAACTTTTTTTGAAGACAATTTTATATGAACACTTTTACCTTTTTTCAATTCATGCATATCTTGCCCATCTATAATTATAAGTGCTTTTTCCTCAGGTGTTTTCATCTCTATTGGAAATTCACCTGGGAGAACAACAGGTCGTTGACTTAAAGAATGGGGGGAGATTGGTGTTAAAGCAAATACATTTGTAAGAGGAAATAAAACTGGCCCACCTGCTGAAAGGTTATATGCTGTTGAACCTGTTGGAGTTGAAACAATTACACCATCACCATGATAAGTGTTAAATGCTTGAGAATTTACTAATGTCTCAACATGAATCATATTGGAGATAGATGGTCTTGTCAAAACAATATCGTTAAAAGCATATATAGTTAAATCTTCATCATCTGTTTCTATAATTGCTTCTAAAATAGCTCGTTGTTCAATTCTATAATCTTTATTTTTAAGATTATTTACAAAAGAATCAAGTTCATCTAAACTCAAATCTGCTAAAAATCCCAAGTTACCTGCATGGATGCCAAGAACTGCTATATCAAATTCAAAAGATCTTCTAACAACAGATATAAGTGTACCATCACCACCAAGTGTAACTAAAATATCACACTTTTTACATAATGATTCAAAATCCATACCCATAACATCAATCATACCACCACTAATACTATCAATATAAACTTCAATATCATACTTTTCAAATATCTCTTTTAGTTTATAAAAATCACTTTTTAGTTCAGGAGTAGATGGTCTTAAAATAACACCTACTTTTTGTATTTGTTTTTTCATTATATATATTTTTACATCGTTGAAAGTTCAGAAATTATTTCTCTATTTTCATCTGCATTAAAAAATATATTTCTTGATAACTCTTCACTAAATATTTTTAGTAATTGCATTTTTTTTAACTTTCGTTTTTCAGCATCATTTTTTAATGGTTCAAGAGCATCCATCAATTGCTTTTTATATCCATCTATAATTTCTATTCTTTTGTTTTCTTCTGTTTGTATTTCAGAACCTATCTTACTTTTAAAAACTTTATATACTATAAACAAAAATATCACTACACCAAAAACATTATATATCACTTCATAATCCATATTCATAATCCTATTTAAAAACATTATGTTATTTTAACATAAACATTTATATTTATATGTTAGAATTTTATAAAAATGAGACAATTTGAATAGATACTTATCTGCACTATTTATAGCATCCTTAATACATCTATTATTAATCTCAATATTTTACATCTCATTAAATCTAATACCTAAACCAAAAGATATAGCTACTTCAAAAAAAATAAAAATATCTTTAAAAGAACTACTTATAAAAAAACCTAAACAGATAAAAGTAATTCCAAAAAAGAAAAAAAGTAAAATTACAAAAAAAGTAAAGATTATAAAACCTAAACCTAAATTAAAAAAAATACTTAAAGTTACACCTAAACTTTTAAAACAAAAGATTATTATAAAAAAGAAGAAACCTGTACTGAAACAAAAAGTTCAACCAAAAAATCCTATGGCATGGTTGTATGAAGATAAGTCAACACAAGAAAATAAACAAATATTTTCAAAATCAAAACATCAAAATAGTATAAATCAAAATATTAAAGAACTTTATGGTTCAAAATTCAATACTTTAAGTAAAAATCAACAAGATTATATTTTGGATAATCAAGAGATTATGAGACGAATTACTCAACAAGTTTTGAACAGAGTCGCTGGTGTTAATCTAAAAGGAAATATAAATACCAATACAAGTAACATAGTTGAGTTTTATCTTCACCCAAATGGAGATATGACAGATTTTAAATTTTTAGCAAAATCAAGTTACTTTGAGTTAGATGACACAACAAAAGAAACTATACAATATGCTTATAGTAAATACCCAAGACCAACAGAAAAAACACTTATCAGATATAATGTTTTTTATAATCTTAGACATTAAACTTCTTGCTTAACCTTATCTAAATTATTTATTATATCTTTAACAAAAGTTTCTTTAACTGTATAGTTAATAATGTCTTTTTTTTCATTAATAAAACTTGACAACTTTTCATCAATATCTTTTATTTTAACTGAACTAGCAACCATAAAATCATCACCCTCAATTCTAAAAACAATACTATCTATAAAGATATTTTTTATATATTTTGAAAATCTTATTAAAAAATCATTTCCATTATTCCAGCCATATTTTTTATTGTACTTTGAAAAACTTTTTAATTCTATTGTATAAATATACATATCTTTAGTTTTCATATAATGATTCAAAACAAGCTCCATATATTCTATAGCATAGAGATTTGTTAATTTATCTTTATAAAAATGAGAAAACCTTTGTTCTTCCACTAAAGTTTGTGGATTTTGTGATATATCTGTATCTATTTGTATATCTTTTAGTGCTATTACAGCAACACTTACAACATCAGGATGAAACTGAACCATACTTAACTCTTGAAGCTCATTTAATGCTTCTTTTACACTTTTTTTAGCTTTATATATTCTATTTGTTGTCATAGCATCAAAAGCATCTGCAACTATCATAATCCTACTAAGTGGTTTTATTTCATCACCTTTTAAACCTCTAGGATAACCTGTACCATTGTATTTTTCATGGTGTTCTCTCATAACATCAGCTATATTCTGATACTCATCTATATTTTTTAATATATCATAACCATTACTAAGATGTTGTTGTATTATTTTATACTCTTCATCATTCAATTTATTTGGCTTTAACAAAACACTATCAGGTGTAGAAACCTTACCAATATCATGTAACCAAGCAGCAGTTTTTACAAGTTCAATATCTTCTTCACTGTGATGCATCTCTCTTGCTATAAGTTCACAATATTTTGCAACCCTTTTAGTATGCCCAGCAGTATATGAATCACGAGATTCCAATATCTCTATCATAGAAAAAATTATTTGTTCTTGTGTCTTTTTCTTATCTTGCTCTAACTTATCCACAAGATTTTCCGATGTTTTATCTCTAAAAATAGCTACTGTACCTATAATATTATTGTTCTCATATAATGGTGTTACTTTTAAAAATACAGATAAAAAACTACCATCTTTTTTTATTAAATATTCATCACTCATATATATTCCACCATTTATCATACTATGATGGACATGACAATCTTTCGCAAGAATTTGATTATTTTCTTTATCTTTATAGTGTATATAATCATGGATTTTCTTACCAAAAAGTTCATTTTTCTTAAAACCCAAAAGTTCTAAAGCTTTATTATTTATGAAAGTTGTTTCATTATTAGTATCTAATGCATAGATGCCATCACCGATACTTTGAGCAATATCATAAAATCTTTTTTCACTATGTTTAGCTTTATTTTTTTCATCAAATATTTTTAAATAAAGTCTTATTTTATTTACTAATTGATTATCATCTATTGGTTTAGTTAGATAATCAACAGCACCTATTTCAAAACCTTGTTCTATAAATTCATCACTCTTAAAAACAGCTGTTACAAAAATAATAGGTATATCTCTTGTCTTTTTATTTGATTTTATCATTTTAGCAAATTCAAATCCATTTATATCTGGCATCTGAACATCACATAAAATCAGATCTATTTGTTGTGATAAAAGTGTATTTAAAGCCTCTTTAGCACTAAGAACTTCAATAGATTGTATATCTTTCATAGTAGATAAAAGTGCATTTAGAGAGTATAAATTATTTTGGTTATCATCTATACATAAAACTGTATATTTAAAATTTGTTATAATTCTTGACATACTTTATTTCTCCCTGTGCCTTTAGCTTCATAGAGTGCATTATCTGCCCTTTTCATCATTGTATCTATAGTATCATATTTTTTATACTCTGTTATTCCAAAACTACAAGTTATATTTTTAACTATATTAAACTCTTCATTTTCTATAAATTTTCTTAAATGATTAATAACAGTAAAACCTTTTTCAATATTTATATCTAAGATTAAAACAAACTCTTCTCCACCAATTCTAGCAAAAATATCATCATCTCTAATATGGTGTTTAACAACATTTACTAACTGTTTTAAAACTTCATCACCTACTTGATGCCCGTAGGTATCATTAACTTTTTTAAAGAAATCTATATCTAACATTATAAATATAAATTTATTTTCAGTATATTTATACTCATTTATTTTTTTATTCAATAATCTTTCAAATGCTTTTCTATTATAAATCTGGGTTAAAGAGTCATAATTTGCTCCATATTCAAACTCTTTTGATTGATTGGAAATAGCTGTTATATCTGTTAAATTCAATATATAATATTCATAAAATTTAACAGCTTTAATAGTAAAAATATGACTAACATTCAAATAATCTTTAATTTTAACTATTACATCTTTTTTATTTTTTAAATCCCTTAAAACTTTTTCCACCCAAATTTCATCATCATTAATTATATTGAGATTAAAAAAGTCATCTTCATCTTCAAAAGTTGTACAAATACACCCTATAGATTTTTGTATCTCAAAAAATGTTTTCTTATTAAAAAAATCTAAAATAGATTTATTTACTTTCTTAACTTGACTACCATCTGTTACAACTATCATATTGTCTTGTAAGTCAAGTACATTTTGAACATACTCTTTTTCATTTGTAAGTAATTTTTCTTTCTCTTTTAATCTAAGATGCAAAGCAACTCTTTTTAAAAGTTCTACTGAATTAAATGGCTTTGTTATATAATCTCTACCACCAACTTCATAACATCTTTCAATAGTTGCATCATCCTTTTTTGCTGTTATAAAAATAATAGGGATATTTCTCGTTCTTTTGTTTGATTTTATCATCTTTGCAGTTTCAAAACCATCTATTTCTGGCATCATTACATCAAGAAGTATTAAGTCGATTTTGTGTTTTATTAATATCTCTAAACCTTCATAAGCAGATAATGCTGTAAAAATATTATAACTTACCTCCTTATAACTTTGTAGAACACTCTCTATTGTAAAAATATTAGTTTCTATATCATCTATACATAATATATTTACACCCATTAAGCCACCTTTTTAAATACTTTATATTCTACACTATAACTTTCAAACTTATCTCTAAAATCCTCATGCAACTGTTCACTCTCCCCAATAATTAAAAATCCACCAAATTTCAAAGAATTATAAAACAACTCAAAGACTTTCTTTTGCAATTCATAAGTAAAATATATTATAACATTTTTACATATAATAATATCAAATTCATTAAAAGAACTATCTATTGCTAAATTATGCTCAAAAAATAAGATTTTATCTTGAATCTCTTGTTTTATTTTTATAAAATTTCTGTTTTTTACAATATATTTATCTAAATTATCTTCACTATCAATCAGTTTATAATTTTGTTTCGCTACATTATAAGAACTATATGACAAAAAACCATTTCTTGCTTCTGAAAGAACTACTTTATTAAAATCAGTAGCATAAATTATACTTTTCTTTAACATATTATTCTTTTTTAATAAGATTGCTATAGAATAAACCTCTTCTCCACTACTACAACCTGCACTCCATATCTTCATATTATATACTTTTTTAAAATTTTCATCTAAAAAACTTTTAGTATTTAAAAAAAACATTGGATTTCTAAATAATTCAGTAACATTTATAGATATCTCTGCAAAAAATTCTCTAAACATTTTTCTATCAAATAATATTATTTCTATAACATCTTTTAATTTAGTTACACCATATTTTACTTTAAAAATATTTATGCGTCTTTGCACCATACTAAGTTGATATAAACGAAAATCATATCCATATTTCTCAAAAATCATATCTAATAAAATATTTATAAAATTTTCTTCATCTATATATTTATTTACTAAATCTATATATAAAATTATATCTTTAATATTAAGTATATAATTATAAAAACCTGAATTTAGAGCGTTTATAACCATAGGTTTAGCTTTACACTCCTCTTCAGTTTGTATTATAAGTTTTGTCTTATTTGATTTTAAATATTCTAATTTATCAACACCATCAGAAGCATAACCACACTCTTGTATAACTAACAATTTATTTTTATAACTTTTTGAAAAAGATTCATAACTTATAGATATTGATGGTTTTGCGAAATTATATTTTTCATCATCACATAATATAAATTTTTTATCTTTTATTTTTAAGTGCTTATTATTTGGTGCGAGATATACAACACCTTTTTGTATAGTTTCACCATCTTTTACATAAGAAACTTTATAATTAGTATATCTTTGAAGAATTATATCAAATTCATCTATTACATCTTTTTCTATATGCTGAACTATAACAAGTGATAATTTATCTAGTATAATATTTTCAACTATTTTTATGATTTTAGATGAAGAATCAGCACTCCCACCAATTAAAATAACCTCTATATCATCTATATCTAATGCACTATTAGGTATAGGTTGCTTAAAGGTTGTTTTAAAACCAAGTTTATGTAAATATCTACTCAATTTATATCGGTAAGTAATAATCTCTATA
>Ga0256827_10001743_pt1 | contig 14027 bp, 14 predicted proteins | sample CV84metaG_FD_185977 | JGI IMG/M metagenome (GOLD analysis project Ga0256827, IMG submission 185977) | Hydrothermal vent microbial communities from East Pacific Rise, Pacific Ocean - CV84 | ecosystem: Environmental > Aquatic > Marine > Hydrothermal vents | place: Pacific Ocean: East Pacific Rise... | reverse complement strand
CGAGTGTTCCTATCTGTCCAAAAAGTATTCCCTCTGCTACTTGATTTAAACCCTCTTCAACACTTCTGACTCTCGTTGCATGGTTGAGTGTGGGAAAAAAAGATTTAATATTTTCTGTGTATTCAGCATCATTTGAGATGCCTAACTTTTTATCTTTTAGATTGTAAAAATCGCTGATGTAGGGGACATGGGATTGTATGGCAATGACCAAGGGAGATTTGATATAAGGCTTGGTTAGAAGCATAAAATCTTTACTCTTAGATGCTGTGATTGTAGAGATAATATCACATTTTTTAGCATTTAAAAAGGCAATAGATTGCTCCAATTTTTTAGTGCTTATGACTTTAAATGGTATAGGTATACGCTTTTCAAATATCTCAAAATAGCTGGAACTAAAACCGATATGTTTACCATTTTTATCAATATCTTCAAAAGGCATAAAATCATGATTGACACACACTTTTATCTCTTTTTTATGCTTAAGATAGGTTAACTCTTTTTCCGAAAAATTATCTGTTGCAAATAGAGTTATGTTGAGAATAGAGAGTAATATTATATTAATAACAATTTTTATCATATAGTAAACCTATATCCAAAACCATAAATATTTGTTACAAGATTATCTGGTAATTTTTTTTTCAATCGAGAGATAATAGGGTTGAGATTATAGGTTGAAGCCAAATGTCTATCCACTCCCCATAAAACAGTATATATCTCTTCAAATGATACTGCTCTGTGGATATTATCTATGAAAAGTTGTATTAAAAGTATCTCCTTTTTTGTTAATTTAACTTTGAGTTGATTTTTTAGCAATAGACGTTTTTTACAATCCCAAGAGAAATTATCGCTCAATCTCATAATATTAGATTCATTTAAATCTTTTTGCAAAGAGATCAGTTTCAAAGAGACATTATGTAAAACCTCAAAAAGCTTTTCAAGCTTAAAGGGTTTTACCAAAAAATATTCGATTCCAATATTGACAAACTCTAAAAGATACTTAGCACTGTCATAAGCAGAGATAACAATAACTAGTTGATTCTCATTTTGTTGATAAATTTTTTTTGTGAGTTCTAAGCCATTAAGTTTGGGCATCGTTATATCAGTGATAACAATATCATAATACTTTTGATGTGTTTTAAATGATGCCAAATATTTTATATAGGCTTCTTTACCATTTGAGGCTGTATCAATTTTAGTAAAAAAATGCTCTAAAATTTCATAAGTATTTTGTCTAAATTTTTCATCATCTTCTACATATAAAATATGAAATTCTTTGGTTATACTACATAATTTGTTATATTTATTCATCTTCATCTAAATTATTTCACCTCTACCTTCTACTATAACTAAAATAATCTGTTATAATACCGAAAATTAACTCTACAGAGGATATGATGAAAAAGATATTTAAGATACAACAAGAGAGAATCAAGCCCGATAGAGCTGTAGATGCGATCAAAAATGAGCTTCGTAAATATATAAAACGAGAGAAGAAAAAAGATCTTCCTAATAAAAAAACTATGTATTGGGATTTTGATTGTAAATTTGGAAAAAGTGCTGAATTGGCACAAGTTTGCAGTTTCGATGAGGTATTAACCAAACTAAATAGCGTTGTGGCTGATAGTTGGAAAGAGTGTTATATAGAAGTGTTAGCCAAAGCTGTTGATAAACCTATCAAAGAGGTAGCAGAAGAGGAGTAAAACCCTCCTCTTCAAAAGCATACTACTTAGATACATACCTAGCGATAATATCACCCATCTCAGAGCAAGAGCAGATCTCCTTGGCATCATAAGCACCTAGATCACCTGTTCTATAACCTTGTGATAAAGCTTTTTTGATAGCATCATCAATTCTGTCAGCACACTCCTCTTCTCCAAGAGCATATCGTAACATCATTGAAGCACTAGAGATAGTCGCTAGAGGGTTAGATATACCTTGACCTGCAATATCAGGTGCAGAGCCATGAATTGGCTCATATAGACCTACACCTTTTCCTGTACTCGCACTTGGAAGAAGTCCAATTGAACCACTAAGCATACTGGCAGCATCAGATAAGATATCTCCAAAGATATTTCCTGTCAAGATTACATCAAACTGTTTTGGATTTCGGATAAGTTGCATCGCAGCATTGTCTACATACATATGAGTCAACTCTACCTCTGGGTAATCCTTGGCTACTTCGATTACAATATCTCTCCAAAATTGACTTACTTCAAGAACATTAGCTTTATCTACAGAGCAGATTCGTTTATCTCTTTTCATCGCAATCTTAAAAGCAACCTTAGCAATACGCTCAACCTCCTCTTTTGTATAGATCATAGTATTATATGCTCTATCTTCAAGAAGCTCTCGTGGCTGACCAAAGTAGATACCACCTGTAAGCTCACGAACTACCATAATATCTACACCTTTGACAATATTTGATTTAAGTGTAGAGGCGTTGACCAACTCATCATAAACTATAGCAGGACGAAGGTTTGCAAATGTCCCCATCGACTTTCGTAGAGCCAAAAGACCACTCTCTGGTCTAATATGTCTCTCTAGTCCATCCCATTTAGGACCACCAATAGCTCCAAAAAGAATAGCATCACAGGTCTTTACTCCTTGGATCGTCTCATCAGGAAGGGGAACGCCTGTCTCATCAATCGCCGCCCCACCCATGAGCATCTCTTTGTACTCCAAGTTCAAACCCATATTGGCAGAGATAGAATCCAAAACTTTTATAGCCTCATCAATAATCTCTGGTCCAATACCATCACCTTTGATAATTCCTATTTTATAATTTTTACCCATTCTACTCTATACCCCACTCTCTTCTATCTCTTTTTTGGCAAAAGCGATTAGTCCACCTGCATCAACTAACTCCTGCATAAACGCAGGAATTGCTGTAAATTTATAAGTCTTAGCTTGAGAAATATTGATAACTTCACCTTTTACCATATCTATCTTGACAGTATCCCCCTCATTTATCTCGGCTGACTCTTCAAGCTCAAAGATAGGAAGCCCCATATTAAATGCGTTTCTATAGAAAATCCTAGCGAAAGTAGGAGCGATCACGGCTGAGATACCTGCGGCTTTGAGTGCAATAGGTGCATGTTCACGGCTTGAGCCACAACCAAAATTTTCACCTGCGACAATGATGTCACCCTCACTCATCTTTTTGACAAAATCTGGGTCTGCATCCTCCATTACATACTTTGCCAACTCACTTGGCTCACTACTGTTGAGGTATCTTGCAGCGATAATCAGATCTGTATCGATATTGTCACCAAATTTCCAAACTTTACCTTGCAATGGCTATCCTTTAATATAGGTAATAATCCTATTTAATATAATCTCGAAAGTATAGCTAAAATGCGTTTAAAGAGACTACTATCTGTTAATATTGTATTAATAATTCTCGACCCTCGCATCGAATCGAACAACTTCTCCATTGTCATATATTTTTAACTTTTCTGCGTTGATCGCTCGTCCCATACTATCCAACTCAAAGATAATTAACTGAAAAATTTTTTGACACTTTTTTGGTACATCAAAATGCCCTCCTAGACCTGTCATAAACTTATGAAGGGGTACTTTTTTGTCCATCCCTATCACCTGATCACGACAACCTGTCAGACCAACATCACTCACATAACAACAGCCATCAACTAGTATCAGATCATCTGTCCCTACATGGGTATGTGTACCAAAAATAGCAGAGACTCGATCTTTGAGTAGATGCATCATTGCTAACTTTTCACTTGTAGCTTCAGCATGAATATCCACTACAATATGAGTAATTCCATTCTCTTTCAACTCTCTAACAGCCTCGTCCATCTTGATAAAAGGGTTATCAGACATAGGCATAGTATAATTTCCCATCACATTAAGGATAGCTACTCTCTCACCCAAAATCTCAATCTCAATAACACCTTTTCCAGGACTACTATCAGGATAGTTAATAGGTCGGATCAGAGGATATTTGGGATACATCAAAAATATCTCTTTTTTGTCCCAAGAGTGATTTCCTCCTGTCATAACATCGATCCCATAGCCCATAAGTTCATCACAGTTTTTCTGTGTCAACCCAAATCCATGAGAGGTATTTTCATAGTTAGCTATCACCAAATCTATCCCATACTCTGTTCTAATATCAGGTAGATATTCTCCGATCATCTCTCGTCCAGGTCGCCCTACTATGTCACCTATAAATGCTAATTTCATAAATTATAAATTTATTTACTCTTATTCCACTCAAAGTAGGTCTTGGCTCTTGAAATATTGGCATACTCAAAACGGACATCTTCACCTTTTTTAGAGATAGTAAAACCTGTCTCATCAGCTGAAGTAATCTCACCCTTCTCCTTATCTCCACCGTGGATTTTGAACTTGACTCGTTCACCTACTGCGGAGATAAAATGGTTAGGATTTTCTAATTTACGCTCAATACCAGGAGAGCTAACTTCAAGGTAGTATCCACCATGCATAGGGGGATTTACATCTAAAAACGGAGATAGTTCATTAGAGATCTCAGCACAAAGATCAAGACTCACACCACCCTCTTGGGTGATAAAGACTCTAAAAATACTATTTCCATCATCTTGTGCTATCTCTGTACCATAAAAACTAGCACCATTTGCCTTAACTATTTTGGCTATCTGTTCATTAAGACTCATCGCTATCCTTTGTTTTTCTCTTACCTATCTCTTTAAAGAGTGCTTCTATTTTAGTTATTCTCTCTAACTGATCATCAAACTCAAAGGTAAATTTAGGAGATTTGAACCAACCTTCACTCTCACGAACATAAGTTGATAGATAGTTGGATACAGCACGAAGTTGTTTGAGTGCCTCTCCTTGCTCTTTTTCATCTAAGTATGATTTGTCTAAGTAGACTTTAGCATCATATCGACCACGAGAACAGACCACCTCTGTTACACTTAAACCGTTTATACGGTTATCATTCATTGTAGAAAGAGCCTCAGGAATCAGCTCAACGAGCCGTGATTCTGTTCTCTTTCTCTTTATCTCTTCTTCTCTCATTTATATCCCTATTGAGGGTAGAGAGATGGCTCTACCCCTACAAAAAAAATCAAATTAGTCAAGTTTTACTTGCTCTTCTACCATCTTGAAGGTTTCGATAACATCACCCTCTTTAATATCATTATAGTTTTTAAGCATAATACCACACTCAAATCCATTTTTGACCTCTTTAACATCATCGTTAAATCGTTTAAGAGATGAAATCGTTGTAGTGTATATAACAACACCGTCACGAATAAGTCTAGCACCTGCATTTCTGAGGATTGAACCATCAGATACTTTACAACCAGCAATCGTTCCAACTTTTGCAACTGTAAATGTCTCTCGAACCTCTGCTTGACCAGTAACCTCTTCTGAGATCACAGGACTCATCATACCACCAAGAAGTGCTTTTACATCATCGAGAAGCTCATAGATGATTGAGTATGTTTTGATCTCAACACCAAGCTCTTTTGCTTTCTTCTTGACAGCACCTGTAGGTCTAACATTGAACCCAAGGATAATTGAGTGTTCAGAAGCATCTGCAAGTTGCACATCACTCTCTGTAACTCCACCAACACCTTCATGAATAACATTGACTTTGACCTCTTCATTTTTGAGATCAGACAATGTCCCTTTGATAGCTTCAAGAGAACCTTGTACATCTGTTTTGATGATAACTGGTAGAGATTTGAGATTGCCCTCTGCGATAATCGCAGATAGATCTTCAATAGTAACTTTAGTACTTTTTGAAAGCTCTTTGGTTCTAGCATACTCTGCTCTTTTTCCAGCGATCTCTCTCGCCTCTTTTTCTGAATCCATGACAACAAGAACATCACCTGCTGTTGGAACTTCTGATAGACCAACAACGGCAGCAGGAGTACTTGGCCCAATAGATTTTGTACGTGTACCATCATCAAGCATCATTGTTTTGACTTTACCAAATGTAGTACCGACAACAAAACAGTCTCCAATATTTAGAGTACCATTGTGAACGATAATATTTGCTGTAGCTCCAAAACCTTTTTCTAAAGATGACTCTACAACTACTGCTTTTGCATTTCTATTAGCATCTGCTTTAAGCTCCATCATCTCTGCTGTAAGTAAAAGTGTCTCAAGAAGCTCATCAATACCTTCACCTGTATGTGCAGATACAGGAACAAATTCATGCTCACCACCCCACTCTATAGGAGTTATCTCTAACTCTGCAAGTTGTGATTTAGCAAGTTCTGGGTTTGCACCCTCTTTGTCCATTTTGTTGATCGCAACAACGATTGGAACACCTGCTGCTTTAGCATGAGATACAGCCTCTTTGGTCTGCTGTTTTACACCATCATCAGCAGCGACTACAATAATAACAATATCAGTAGCCTGAGCTCCTCTTGAACGCATCTCGGTAAAGGCTGCGTGACCAGGAGTATCTATAAATGAGATCTTTTTACCATTTTTTTCAACTTGGTATGCACCAACATGTTGAGTGATTCCACCAGCCTCTTTGGCAGCTACTTTAGTCTTACGAATTCTGTCTAATAGTGATGTTTTACCGTGATCAACATGTCCCATAATAGTAATAACTGGAGGTCTCTCTTCTTCATTCTCATCAGGAATAGCATCATAAGCTTTTACATAATCAAGAGCATCAAGAGGATCAATAGTGTGTACTTCTACATCAAACTCCTCTGCAAGAATCTCTATAGAGTCTTTATCAAGAAAGTCATTTTGAGTAAACATTGTTCCTAATGCAAAAAGTACTTTGATAACTTCACCTGTGCTTCTACCAACTTTTTCTGCAAACTCATAAACTCTTACATTTTCAGGTATCTCTATTGATTTAACCTGCTCTGTATTCTCTTCTCTAACATATTTTTTACGCTTTCCACCTCTTCTGAGACCTGATGGTCTTCGACGATGTTGTCCACCACCTCGTCCACCACGACCTTGTGCTTGTCCACCACCAGCAAGGGCTCTCTTTTTGGCTTCCTCTTTTCTCTTCTGCTCTTGTCTCATCATATCTTCATAGATATTTTTATCTGAGAAATCAAGCATCATTACTTCTGGCTCTTCTTCTACTTCTGTAACTTGATTTCGTCCATAACTATTAAAACCTAAGTTAGACATAAAATCAAGTTTTTCACCACTCTCTTTTGCCTGAGCAACTTTTCTAGGTTTTTTCTTTGAAGGAGGAGTTGGCATTCCCATTGATCTTTTTTTAGTAACAATAGGTTCTTGAGGTTTTCGCTCTTCAACTATTCTAATTCTTGGCTTCTCTCTATCTGCTTTTTTTACAACAGTAATACCAATTCTTTTTCGTTTAATCTTTGGCTTTTCAACAACAGGCTCTTCTTTTTTTACTTCTTCAATAACCACTGGCTCAATCTTCTTCTCTTCTATAACTTTTTCTTTTTTTATTATTTCTTCTTTTTTTACGAGTTCTTCTTTTTTCTCCACAACTGGCTTTGATAGCCCTTCTTGTTGAAGCTTTCGAGCAGGACTCTGCTCTTCAATAATTTTTATTTTATTAGCGGCTCTTGTGCCTTTTGGAGTAGATACTATCCCTGAAACTTTTCTCTTGACAATTTTTGCCTTTCTAGGTTTCGGTTTCTCTTCTACTTTTGGTTTTACACCATTGATAACATATTCAACCAATATACCAGCCTGATCAACAGTTAATGTACTGTTTGCGGCCTTTACATCATATCCTAACTCTTTAGCTTTTTCAATAAGCTGAGCATTTGATGCACCTGCTTCATCTGCTATCTCTTGGATTTTAACTTTATCCATTCTTATCTAACTCCTTTAAATACTTAACAAACCATTCTCTATTATCTGTAGAGAGTTGAAAACGCTTAATCAAACCTTTGATTTTCTTCTCATTTTTACTACAAGTACTGCATAAATAAAAGCTTCTACCTTGACCTGTATAAGGGAAAATATTACTATTTTTTTGCTGTAAGCGTATCAACTTTTGCTGAAGTTCTCGTTCTCTACATGCTATACACATCCGTATAGGTTCATTTTTTCGCATAATTATACCCAAGTTTTGTTATTAACTCTTTGAAGTGACACCATAATTGTCAAGAGTCTTTGTAAATACTCTATATTTCGGGAATTTATGTGCCAAAGCTTGGTGAATTTTGGCAGAATCATCAGCATAACAGAGCGTAAAAAATGTTGAACCACTTCCTGAAAGAGTACTCATCAACGCACCATTTGCCAAAGCTACCTTTTGAACTTCGAAAAGTTCAGGTATCTGCTTCATCCTTCGTGTCTGATGAAGCTTATCTTTTGATGCAATCTTCAACAGATCCCAAGACTCTGTCATAAAAAGAGAGGTCATAAAAGATGAACGAGAAAGCGAATATACAACCTCCTCTTTTTTATATATTGCAGGAAGGATAGTCCTAGATTTTGCTGTAGAGATAGTTCGATTTGGTATTACCAAAACAGCTCTTAGATACTCAGGTACTTTTCTTTTTTTGCTATACACTTTTTTCTCTTCAACACATGCAACATTGAATCCACCCATCACAGCAGGGGTAATATTGTCAGGATGAGGCTCATACTCAAGAGCTAAATTTAGTATTTTTCTTTTATTATATCTCTCTCCTGCTGCAACATAAGAGGCAGTAAGTGCAGCCGTAATAACAGCCGAAGAGCTACCTAGACCCCGTGATATAGGGATACGATTAGTAAACTCAAATCGAAAGTTATCTTTTGTACCTTTTAACTTTTTATACTGCTTATTAAATATATTCATAAACAAGATATTTTTGCGAATATGAGGATTTTCAGCTCCTTCTCCACGAGTAGAAACAGAGAAAAATCGAGAAGGTTTAATAGTTATCTCATTACGAAGATTGATAGCCAACCCGAGGGTATCAAACCCTGGGCCAAGATTGGCAGATGTCGCTGGTACAGATACAAACAAAGCACTCCCTTTGCTGACTTTATAGTCCTAGACAGAACTAAACAGCAGGTAGAATATACGCTGGTCTATTATCATTTAAAATCGTCACTTCACTCAACATGGAAGGTAATTCAAACCGTTGCTCTACTGCTTCATCAATTTTTTTTGTTATTATAGTATTTTTTTCTTTGATAAAGTAGAGTTTACCCATCGCTTTTATAGGATTTTTTTTATTAAGTGAAAAAGCATCACAACCATCAAAACTTATATTTCTTATAATTTCGAGAGATCGAAGGGTAATATAAGTTAATTTGATAGCCATATAGGAGCCAGGTCCATTAGTGTAGATAAGCCTACTATAGTTATATTTTTTATAAATATTCATCAAAAACTTAAGAAGAATTTCAGAAGTCTTCTCTTCTGTGGTTATTTTTTCTATTAAAATTCCATCTTTGTAAACCCCTAGAAGAAGGGGTGATGCGATCGCAATAATTAGAACTTCATACTTAGGCAAAACTTTTTTCAAACTCTCTACTCTGTACTCTATCAAGTGTTACCATCTCATAGTTAGCAGGGTCTTTTAAAAGCTCCACTGTTAACTCATGGTTAAGTTTATGACTTCCAGCAAAAGAGCTATATGCTCCTAAAATATTATGCCCTGTCACCATCATATCTCCCATAGCATCCAAGATTTTATGTCTAGCAAACTCGTTGTCAAATCTCAACCCTTCAGGATTTAAAACTTTTTCATCATCCAAACCGATAGCATTGTTGAGACTTGCACCCATAGCCAAATTAATACTTTGGAGATACTGTATATCTCTAGCAAATCCAAATGTTCTAGCTCGTGCTATCTCCTCAATAAATGGCTTTGTACCAAAACCATAGACCTGAGACTGTTTACCGATAACAGGATGTTCAAAGTCAATCTCAAAATCAAAAGTTGCTTTTGAACTAGGTTCGATACGTACAAACTTATCTCCATCTCTAACTTCAACACTCTTTTTGATACGAATAACCTTTTTAGGACTCTCCTGCTCTGTAATACCTGCTTCATCGAGAAGGAGGCAGAAAGAACTAGCACTTCCATCCATGATTGGCATCTCATTACCATTTACCACCACCCTAAGATTGTCAATCCCATAAGCATATATAGCGGATAAAAAGTGTTCAATTGTTGAGATAGTACCTTTGGCTGAACCAATCACTGTAGCCATCTGAGTGTCAACAACATGATCAGGAGAGAGAGGTATACTTAACGCCAAATCTTCTCGATAGAAAACAATCCCAGCATTTTCCCCCAAAGGCTCAAGTCTTAATTTAATAGGCTCACCTTTGTGTAATCCTATACCGACAACTTCAACTGGTTGACTAATTGTTCGTTGATTCATAACCATATTCCTTTATTCTTTAAGAACAATATTATAACATAATTGTGCATTTATTGTAAATTGATAATTTATTAAATTTTTATTAAATGTTTACTTTAATTCTTTTGATTAAAATTATATCATTTTTTTCATTTTTAATACCATTTTTTTAAAAAATCATGCTATAGTACTTAAAAGTAGGAACTAATCTAAGTTTTAGGAGTAGAAGATCCATGAGATATAGTGAGCTAAATAGCGAAGAGATACAGGTGATAGAGAATAAAGGTACAGAGATGCCTTTTTCTGGAAAATTTAATAGTTTTTATGAAAATGGCATTTACACCTGTAAAAGATGCCATACTGCACTCTTTAGTTCAAGCGATAAATTCGATTCAGGTTCAGGATGGCCCAGTTTTGATAACTATATTGGAGACTCTGTAAAGGAGATTCCTGATAGTGATGGAAGAAGAACTGAGATTGTCTGCTCCAACTGTGGAGGTCATCTTGGACATGTCTTTAGAGGGGAACAGATGACATATAAAAATACACGACACTGTGTCAACTCTATCTCTCTAGGTTTTGAAGCTGTAGACGAGGATACACGATACAAAAAAGCCTATTTTGCAGCAGGATGTTTTTGGGGTGTAGAGTACTGGTTTCAAAAACAAGACGGTGTCGTCGCTGCAGACTCAGGATATATGGGTGGTCACTTAAAAGATCCTCACTATCAAGATATATGTTATAGTGACACAGGTCACCTAGAGACTGTTGAGGTTAGTTATGATCCAATCGTTGTCTCATTTGAGGAGCTTTGTAAACTCTTTTTTGAAACCCATAATCCAGAACAGACCAATGGTCAAGGTCCAGATATTGGATCTCAATACCTCTCTGCTATTTTTTATAACAATACAGAAGAGGAAGAGATAGCAATGAGACTCATTAATCAACTTGAAGATCAAGGAATGATAATCGCAACACAACTCATCCATGCAGAGGATCATAAGTTTTATATTGCTGAGTATGAGCATCAAAACTACTACAAATTGAGAAATTCTCAACCTTATTGTCACGCTTACACAAAAAGGTTCTAATTTTTATGATAATATTATGTCCAAAAAATATTGGACATAATAAAAGATGAACTTTCTAAAAAAACTACTTCAAAAACCCGTTCAAACAACCCTAACTATCACATCATCAAATGGATTTCATCTACGCCCTATTGCTCAATTTGTCAATGAGGTAAAAAGTTTTGATGCAACCATAACTATCATCGCACACAACAAAGAGGTATCTGCCACCCAAGTACCTAAAATTTTATCTCTTGCATTAGAAAAAAATGAGAGTTTTATTCTGAAATGCATAGGAAAAGATGCAAAAAAAGCAAGTAATCACCTCAATAATTATTTTCAAAAATTGATGGAAGATGACAAAGAGATAAAAGAGATAATACAAGAAAAAAGTTCATATGAGAGTGACACACTAACGGGTCAAACAGTAGCTAAAGGTATAGCTATCTCCACCCTAGTTAAACTAAAAAAGATCGAAAAACAGAGTAACCAAAATGAATTGAGTATACAAGATGCCATACAAAAGACAAAAGAGGAGCTATCTAATCTATATGAAGAGAACAGAGAAAAAGATGAAGCTCAGATATTCTTAGCTCAAAAAGAGCTACTCAACTCTGAACTATTTGAACAGAATTTTGTAAATTTAGACCAAGAGATAGAGAAGCTAAAAGGTACAAAGTTTGAATCACGCATCGCAGACTATAGAGACATAGAGAGTAGAATCCTATCTCATATGGGAATCACTGTCCAGCTTGATCTTCCTGATAATCCGTACATACTCCTAGCTGATGACCTACTCCCAAGTGAAATTAGTAAGCTTAATGATACTCCTATAGAGGGCGTTATCTTGCAAAAAGGGACACCCACCTCTCACGCATCAATCCTCCTTCGCTCTTTTGCTATCCCATCTATAATAATCCACCAAAATATCTGTAGTGAGGATCTTTGTAATTATCCAAATACCATACTCGATGCTAGTAGTGGAGATCTTATATTAGAGCCAACAGAGCAAGATATAGAACAGGCTCAAAAAAGAAAAAAAGAGTTCAAAATTCAACAAAATAAAAGCTATCAAAACCGTTTTAATCCAGCCACTACCAAAAGTGGAAAAAAGATTAAAGTTTTAGCAAATATCACGGATTTAGCTTCAGCAAAAGAGGCTAAAGAGCTAGGAGCAGATGGAGTAGGACTACTAAGAACTGAGTTTCTATTTACACAAAATAAGCCATCTATAGAGGAGCAGACAAACGCCTATGCAGATATATTTAACCTCTTTGATGAGATCACTATACGAACCTTGGATATAGGTGGAGACAAGTCCCTGCCATATATCACAATAGAAAAAGAGGATAACCCATTTTTGGGAGTTAGAGGGATACGATTTTCTCTACAAGAGCAGACCCTTCTAAAAGAGCAACTACTAGCTATCTTTGATGCTGTATCTTCAATCTCATCAAACACAAAAATTAAAATTATGTTCCCAATGGTCAGCACAACCGAGGAGTTCAAGGATGCAAAAAAGATAGCCCTAGACATTGCTAAAGAGAATAACATATCTCTTGAAAATATTCAGTTTGGAATTATGCTGGAAGTTCCTGTGGTTATCTTTGGATTAAAAGAGTTTGACAAACTAGTAGATTTCTACTCTATTGGAACAAATGACCTCACTCAATACCTATTTGCAATAGAAAGAACCCACCCTAGCCTCAGCGTAGATGCCACCTCACCTATGCTTATGGATGCATTGAACATGATAAAGAAAACAACTAATAAGCCAATAAGCATCTGTGGAGAGTTGGCAGGATTAGAAGAGGCTACATCCCAACTCCTAGAGATGGGATATGAGACTCTCTCTGTTTCAGGAAAGCTTATAGCCAATCTAAAGGAGCGAATTAGAGAGTTATAACTCTCTAATTTTGTTTATTTTGACTAGTTGGGACATCTCCTTTTTTTACACGCTCTGAAAATTCAGTTACTTGACCTTTTGCTAACTGTTTAGCCTGTTTGACCCACTCTTCTCTCTCGATTCTTCCAGGGAAGGAGATAGATTCGTCTATTTTAGTTACCTCTTCTGCACTCCATGATGCGATTTGATCAAACTGATAGATACCAAGATCATTCAATACTGCTTCGAGAACTTTACCTACTCCTTTTATGAGTTGTAGGTTATCTTTATTATTTTTTCTACTACGATTTTGAATCTCTGTTTTTAGTGACAATATCTCTCGGTTTGCTTTATCTTCTTGTGATTTTTTGAGATTTTCTACAATTTGTAACTTCCTTTTCCACTCACTATTACAGAGAAAAAATCTATTATTGGCATCTTTTGCTTGAGTTTTTGCTAAGATTAAATCTCTACTAAAATTACTATTTTCAATTTTTAGTGATTTATACTCTTTTTGTACCTCTATAAGTTTTGTTTTAAGAGCATTCACCTCTCCCTCTACTTCCTCTTTAGATTGATTCAATTGACCTTTTAGAGTTGTTATCTCTCTATTTAGACTATTTGACTTCTCGCCACTATCTTTTGTCAGTTTTGCTACATTTGCATTTGATGCTTCGAGTTTAGAGGTTAGATCTTTTTTGATCTTCTCTGCTTCACCTTTAGCTTGGCTCAATTGCCCTTTTAGAGTTGTTATCTCTCTATTTAGATTATTTGACTTCTCTCCACTATCTTTT
>Ga0256827_10001742_pt1 | contig 14030 bp, 8 predicted proteins | sample CV84metaG_FD_185977 | JGI IMG/M metagenome (GOLD analysis project Ga0256827, IMG submission 185977) | Hydrothermal vent microbial communities from East Pacific Rise, Pacific Ocean - CV84 | ecosystem: Environmental > Aquatic > Marine > Hydrothermal vents | place: Pacific Ocean: East Pacific Rise... | reverse complement strand
TTATTTTGGTTGATACTTATCTCTACCATTATACGTGCGTTTATTGCTCAGTTTGTAGGATTAGGTAACGATGAAATATATTATTTTACCTATGCTCTTTTCCCCGACTGGAGTCATTTTGATCATCCTCCCATGGTTGGGTGGGTCATTCAGCTATTCTCATTTAATCAGTTTCTTCACTCGCAGTTTTTATTGCGTTTACCTGCCATTGTTTTTGCAGCGATAAACACCTACTTGATCTTTAAAATAGGGCTTAAGATAAAAGATGAGAAAACAGGCTGGTATGCGGCTCTCTTATATACCGCTTCGATATATACAACACTTATTGCCGGCGTTTTTATTATGCCCGACAGCCCACAACTCTTCTTTTGGTTAATCGCTTTATATTTAATGATCGACATCTCTAATGAAAAAGAAATAAATAGAAGATCTGACATTAAAATGCTCCTTTTTGGTCTGATAGTTGGCTTGGCTATGTTATCGAAATATACCTCGATATTTCTATGGGGAGGCTTTGGACTGTATATCTTGTTTTATAACCGCCCTTGGTTAAAAAAATGGAGTTTATATGCTTCGGGATTGATTAGTTTATTGATTTTCAGCCCTGTGTTATTTTGGAATAGAACCTATCATTTTATCAGTTTTACTTTTCACGAAGATCGTGTTAGCCTGTTGGATTCCCCTGTTCGTTTCGATTTTGTGGGAACCGAGATATTAGGCGAATTTCTATATCAAAACCCGGTGGTGTTTGTCTTGGTTTGGATAGCTGTTTTTCATGCCTTTAAAGCCTCACAAAAATTTATCTCTAAACAAAATCTACGACTACTTTTATTCCAGTCGTTACCTCTTATTGCGGTATTTCTCTTTATCTCGTTTTTCCGCAAAACCCTGCCACATTGGACCGGTCCGGCTTATATCAGTTTAATCCTGCTTGCTGCCACCTATTTGAGTAGCCTTAAAATAAATACTGCTATTCCCAAAAGCATTAAAGGAGCTATAGCTACCACGCTGGCAGTGTTTGTGATAGGCATTGCTCAGATAAACTACGGGATGGTTGATTTAAAGAAATATCTGGGAAGCGATTTAACTTTAGATATGTACGGATGGCAAAAGATCACCCGTCCTTTTGGCCTCATTAAAACAAGCAAAGAACAAGAGAACAAAATAGCAAAAAATGCTCCTATCATCAGCTATCGCTGGTTTCCGGCTGCTCATACCGATTATTATATTGCCATCCCTAACCATAGCTATGTTTTGGGACTGGGTTCTCTGGAACGGATTCATAAATACGCCTGGATGAACGAACAAAGGGGAGATTTTTATTTAGGTATGGATGCCTGGTATTTGGCTTATGATTATGACTACGTTTCACCTGCTTTTTTAAAACCTTATTTTAAAACCATCATCCCAAGCGATACCATAAGAGTTAAAAGAGCTCATCAAACAGCTAAAAAAGTGTATGTGTATATGCTTAAGGATTTACAAAAAATACCTAAAAGCGATTTTAAGGAATTTATGAAAGACAAATAGTCTGGAAACCTAAGCTGTTATTATTAATTGTTAGGAGCAAGCTAAAAAAGGCGAACAGAAATGGTAAATTTGCTACAGGGAAATAAATATACGGAAAGCCAATGCGCAAATAGCACACTTGCCCGTTCCGCAGGCGGGTTTGGTTCTTGCCGACCTATCTGCAAACAGGCAGGTACACAGGCAAGTCTGAAAAAAATTAAAAGAGCCATTTTTTACTAACACTTAGGGAAAAATGTAAAAAAAGAGTAATTTTAGAATCTGAATTAAAGGACAAAAATATAGATGGCAAAAAAGAATAATGGAAAACAAAAATCAATAGAAGAAACACTTTGGCAATCGTGTGATAAGTTGAGAGGTTCAGTTGAACCGGCTGAATACAAACACGTAGTTTTAAGTTTGATTTTTTTGAAATTTGCAAGTGATAAATTTGAAGAAAGAAGAAAAGAGCTTATCAAAGAAGGGAAAAGCAAGTACTTGGAAATGGCGGTTTTTTACAATGAAAAGAATGTATTCTTTTTAGAAGAAGAATCGCGTTGGTCGTATATCAGCAAAAATGCAAAACAAAATGATATTTCATTAAAAATTGATACAGCATTACACACTATTGAGAAAAACAATAAAGCTTTAAAAGGAGCTTTACCCGACAACTACTTTTCACGTTTAGGATTAGATAAAACAAAATTAGCATCTCTAATTGATACTATTAACGATATCAACACGCTTGATAATGGCGGACACGATATTGTCGGGCGAGTGTATGAATATTTTTTAAAGAAATTTGCCATAAAAGAAGGTAAAGGCAAAGGCGAATTTTACACCCCAAAAACTATTGTTAATCTTATTGCCGAATTAATAGAGCCTTATAAGGGAATTATTTATGACCCTGCTTGTGGTGCAGGAGGAATGTTTGTACAGTCTGTTAAATTTATTGAAAGCCACCAAGGAAACAAAAAAGAAGTTTCTATTTACGGGCAAGAATATACAAAGACAACTTACAAATTGGCAAAAATGAACTTGGCAATTAGGGGTATTTCTGCAAACCTTGGTGAAAAAGATGCCGATACTTTCGCCAACGACCAACACAAAGATTTAAAAGCTGATTTCATTATGGCTAATCCGCCTTTTAACCAAAAAGATTGGAGAGGTGAAGATGAATTATTAGACGACCCAAGATGGATGGGATATGAAGTGCCTCCAAAAAGCAATGCAAATTATGCTTGGATTTTGAATATGGTTTCCAAGCTTTCCGAAAACGGAGTTGCCGGATTCATTCTTGCAAATGGTGCTTTGTCAGGTGGCGGTGAAGAATATAAAATTCGCAGAAAACTGATAGAAAACAATTTGGTTGAAGCAATAATTATTATTCCACGAAACACGTTTTATACCACTGACATTAGTGTAACACTTTGGATTCTCAACAAGAACAAAAAAGAGAGAACCGTTGAAATAAATGGTAAGCAGAAAAAGTATCGAAACCGTGAAAAAGAAATCCTGTTTATGGATTTAAGGCGTTGGGGAAGCGAATACGAAAAGAAGTATATTGAGCTTACAAAAGATGATATAGAGAAAGTAGCCCAAAATTATCACAACTGGCAACAAACAGATTATAAAACCACATACAAAGATGTACCGGAGTTTTGTAAATCAGCAAGTTTTGATGAGATAAAAGCCAATGATTTTTCTCTTGTACCAAGTAAATATATTGAGTTTGTTGACAGGGACAGCGGTATTGATTTTGATACAGAAATGAAACGCATTCAAAAAGATTTTAAAAAATTGTTGCAAGAAGAAAAAGAATCTCAACAGCAATTAATAGATGCTTTTAAAACATTAGGCTACGAAATATGAGCAAAAAGAATAGAAAAATAGAGGTCAAAGGAAGTGAAATAACGGTTGTTTCCGTAAATGAGCAAGATTATATCTCGCTTACTGATATTGCAAAATATAAAACTAATGACACAAGTGCTGTAATCGGGAATTGGATGCGCAACCGTAATACCATAGAATTTTTGGGTATTTGGGAAACACTATACAATGCTAATTTTAAACCCCTCGAATTCGAGGGGTTTAGAAAGCAAGCCGGACTAAACGCTTTTACACTTTCCCCTCAAAAATGGGTAAACACAACTAATGCCATAGGATTTATTGTTAAAGCCGGTAGATATGGCGGGACCTATGCCCATAAAGATATTGCCTTTAAGTTTGCTTCTTGGATTTCTGTAGAATTTGAACTCTATATTATAAAAGAATTTCAAAGGTTAAAAGAAGAAGAACAAAAATTACTTGGTTGGACAGCTAAACGGGAATTGGCAAAAATCAATTACCGCATACATACGGACGCTATAAAAGAAAATCTTATACCACAAAACCTAACCAAACAACAAATATCCTTTATCTATGCCAATGAAGCCGATGTGTTGAATATGGCGTTGTTTGGAAAAACAGCAAAACAGTGGCGAGAGGAAAACCCCGACAAAAAAGGCCTGCCTGCCGGCAAGGCAGGAAATATCCGCGATTATGCTAATGTATCACAATTGGTCTGTTTATCAAATCTTGAAAACTTGAATGCTGTTTTTATAAATGATGGTTTACCGCAAAGTGAAAGGCTGTTAAAACTAAACCAGATAGCCATACAGCAGATGAAAATACTGCTTGCCGATTCTTCAAACAATCTTTTGTCTAACAAAAACGAGGGAAAAGATGAGTAGTTATAAACGCTTGGGCGATTACATACAGTTGGTGGATAAGCGAAACAGAGATTTGGCAATTACATTACTTCGAGGTGTTTCAACCAAAAAGGTGCTTATTGAATCTGTTGCTAATATGAGTGGAGTAAGCTTGCATAATTATAAGGTTGTAGATAAAAATCAATTTGTCTACGTTGCTGACACTTCTCGTAGAGGTGAAAAAATCGGTTTAGCTTTAAATGATTCAGAAACTTGTATTGTTTCCAGTATCTATACCGTCTTTGAAGTAAAAAATGAAGAGGAACTTCTTCCTGAATATCTTTTTATTTGGTTTAATCGCTCGGAATTTGATCGTTATGCACGCTTTAATTCTTGGGGAAGTGCAAGAGAAACATTCGACTGGGATACAATGTGTGAAGTTAGACTTCCTATCCCCGATATTGAAGTTCAAAGAAAATATGTAGCCCTTTACAAAGGCTTACTTAATAACCAAAAAGTGTATGAAAACAGCTTAGACGATTTACAGTTGATTTGTGATACTTATATTGAGAATCTGATTAAAACCGAAGAGCCTAAATTGTTGGGTGATTATATTGAACAATCTGATGAACGGAATACTGATTTAAAAGTTAATTTTTTACGAGGAGTTTCAACGTCAAAGATATTAATTGATTCAAAAGCTAATACTTCAGGAGTAAGTTTTCATAACTATAAGATTGTCCGTAATGGTCAGTTTGTTTATGTTGCTGATACATCACGAAGAGGAGATAAAATTGCCTTGGCGATGAACAGTGCAGAAGATTGTATTGTTTCAGCAATATATACTGTTTTTGAAGTAAAAGACACAAAAGAGTTATTACCGGAATATTTATACTTGTTTTTTCAAAGAAGTGAATTTGACCGCTATGCACGCTTTAATTCTTGGGGAAGTGCCAGAGAAACATTTGATTGGGACGATATGTGTAATGTAAAAATCCCTGTTCCCGATATAAAAATACAAGAAGCCATAGTAACCATTTATCACACTTTGGAAAGTCGTAAAAAGATAAATGAGCAGTTAAAAAACAGCATTAAACCGCTTTGCCCTGTTTTAATGCGTGGGGTTGTGGAAGAGATGGAAACTGTAAAAGAGGAGGTTGTGTTATGATTGAAAAAATAAAATCTATAAAAAACCTTGCCGTTTTCAAAGATTTTGATTGGAATACGGAGGTTATTGATGCCAATAATAAGGTTAGAGGTTTTTCAGTAATCAATGTTATTTATGGAAGAAATTATTCTGGGAAAACAACTTTATCAAGAATTATTAGGGCAATGGAAACAGGTTTTATCTCTGATAAATATGAAAATCCTGATTTTTGTATTAAAATTAAAGATGGGGCAGATATAACACAAAACAATTTAGTTTCTCATAATAAAACAATACGAGTATTTAATGAAGATTTTATTAAAGCTAATTTAAAATTTATAAATAATCCTGATGAAGATATTCAATCATTTGCGATACTCGGAGATAATGTAAATCTTGAAAAAGAAATACAGATATTGAAAAATAAATTAGGTTCACAAATAGAAGATGAAGAAACCAAACTCTATAAAGATTTAAAAACACTTGCAGACAAATATCAAACAGCAAAATCAGCTCATTCAACAACTTTAAAAAGTCTTGATGAACAAATAAAATCAAAAGCAATAAATAATCCGAATGGAATTAAATATAAGTCAGAAAGGTTTGGTGACCAAAATTACACAACAACTAAACTTAAAAATGAAATCAAAATAGTTTTAGCAAATAATTTTAAAATTATTAATGAAGAAGAAAAGAAAAAAGCGGAGAAAGTAATAACAGAAAAAAAGAAAGCCTCAATTGATGCATTACAAAATATTGCATTAAATTTTGTTGATTTTTCAGTAAAAGCAGAAGAATTAATAACTCTAAAAATTGGACGTTCGGATAAAATAGACGAATTAGTTAAAGATGCCGTACTAAACAGGTGGGTTAAGGAAGGTAAAATTTTACATCAACAAAAAAGGACAGTCTGTGCTTTTTGTAATAATAAAATAAGTGACAACAGATGGGAAGAACTTGATAGGCATTTCGATGAAGAATCAAACAAATTAGAAAAACAAATTATAAATCTACTTTCTCAGATAGACAACGAAAAAAAACAAATCAATACACCTACAGGCTATAAAAAGGAACAATTTTATTCTGAATATCATACTGATTTAGAACAACTATCAGAAGAATATTCAAAAATAGTTTTAGAGTATATCAAATCATTAGAATTACTTGAAAAACAACTCAAAATAAGAAAAGATGATTTATTAAATGAAAAAAAGTTTAATAAACCACAAGACTATTCTGATAATATCATATCGTTCAGAACAAGGTTTGACGAATTGCGAGAAAATTCAGATAATTACACCAAAAAATTAAGCACAAAGCAAAACGATGCAAAAAAATCATTAAGATTGAAAGAAATTTATGATTTTGCTCAAGATATAAAATACTCAAGCCAAATTACAAATATAGAATTATTAAAGAAAAAAGAACAAGAAGCTGAAGAAAACAAGAGGATACAATTAATTGAAATAAAAGATATATTAAGTCAGATTGATGCTAAACAAAAAGAACAAAAAGATGAAAGAAAAGGCGCAGATAAAATAAGAGAATATTTGTCCGATTTTTTTGGACACAGGTTTTTAAATTTAGATGCTATTGAAGTAGAAGACGAACAAACTGGTAATAAAAAATATGTTTTTGAAATCCAGCGAAATGGGGAAAAGGCTTATCATTTAAGCGAAGGCGAACAAAGTTTGATTGCGTTTTGCTATTTTATGGCAAAACTTGAAGATATTGAAACAAAGTCTAAAAAACCAATCATTTGGATTGATGACCCTATTTCAAGTTTAGACAGCAATCATATCTTTTTCCTTTATAGTCTTATTAAAAATGAAATTTTAGAAAAAAATGATTTTGAACAACTTTTTGTAGCTACACATAATCTCGATTTTTTAAAGTATCTAAAAAGACTTAACGGTGGTTTTATCAATTCAAATTCTAAGTTTCAATCATATGAAAAGAATTTTTTCATAATAAACAGAGTTGATAAATATGCTAAATTTAGTTTAATGCCTAAATATTTAAAAGAATATATTACAGAATTTAATTATCTTTTTCATCAAATTTATAAGTGTACAAAAATTGAAGAGATTACAGATGAAAATTATACTACTTTTTATAATTTTGGTAATAATGCACGTAAATTTTTAGAAATATATCTATTTTATAAATATCCTGATTTCTCTAAGGACATAGAAAAATATAAAAAGTTTTTTGGTAAAAGTGGAATTCCTGCAATATTGACTGACAGAGTTAATAATGAATATTCTCATATGGCAGGAGGAATGGAAAGAGGAGCTTCGCCTATTGAAGTTCCGGAAATGAAAAAAGTTGCTGAGTTAATCATTGCGAAATTAAAAGAAGATAATGACCAATATACTGCGTTACTAAAAAGTATCGGAGAATATACTGAATCTGAAACTATATTAAATCCGAGTGTCCAATGAAAAATAACCAACTCATAATATATCAAACCGAAGACGGCAAAGTCAAAATAGAAACTCATTTTGAGAATGAGACGGTATGGTTAAATATTGACCAGATAGCTGAACTATTTCAAAAATCCCGTTCTACCATTAACGAGCATATTCTTAATATTTATAAAGAACAAGAACTTGAACAAGAGTCTTCTATGAGAAAAATCGGAAATTCCGATTTTTCTACCAAACCCACTAATTTTTATAATCTCGATGTTGTTATTTCGGTTGGTTACAGAGTAAAATCGCACAGAGGTGTACATTTTAGAAAATGGGCAACAGCACTTATCAAAGAGTATCTGATAAAAGGCTTTGCAATGAACGATGAACTGCTGAAAGAGGCAGGAGGCGGAAACTACTTTGATGAGCTTTTGGCTCGCATCAGAGATATTCGTTCATCAGAAAAAGTATTTTGGCGTAAGGTTTTAGATATTTATGCCACAAGTATCGACTACGACCCAAAAACAGAACAATCTATAATGGTATTTAAAACTATACAAAACAAGATGCACTGGGCAAGTCACGGAGAAACAGCGGCAGAAACGGTTTATAATCGTGTAGATTCAACAAAAGAGCATATTGGGCTAACAAATTTTAAAGGCGAAATACCAACAAAAAAGGAAGTCGAGATTGCTAAAAATTATCTTTCAGAAGATGAATTAAATATTTTGAATAGAATGGTTACAGCATTTTTGGAAATTGCAGAAATTCAAGCATTAGACCGTACACCAATGTATATGGCAGATTGGATTAAGCAGTTAGATACTTTCCTGAAAATGACCAATAAAAACATTTTGCAACATTCGGGAACTATCAGCCACCAGAAAGCTATAGAAAAAGCCCACAGCGAATACGAAATTTATAAAGAGAAGATAAAAAATAGAATTACACAAGTAGAAAAAGATTTTATAAAACAGATTGAAGACAGTGCTAAAGGGTTGAAAAATGACTAAATTCACAGAAGCAAAGTTAGAACAGGCATTTATTGAGCTTTTAGGAAATGAAGGTTTTCCACATTACTTGGGTAATACTATTTCTCGAGCAGATGATCCTGCCTGTGCCGACACGGCAGACAGGGAAGTATTGATTGAGGAAGATTTAAAAAACTATCTGCTTAATCGTTACAAAAAAGAACAACTTACTGAAATAGAAGTCCAATCTATTATTCTTCAATTAAAAACTCTTTCTTCTGCTGACCTTTACGAGAGCAACAAAAAAATAATGCGTTGGCTTGCCGACGGATTTATTCTAAAAAGAGAAGACAGAAAGCAAAAGGATATTCATATAGAATTGATTGATTATTCTGGACTTCCACCGCAAACACAAAGTAATGATTTAGATTATATTGTAGCAGATAAAGAAACACCAAAATATGATACTGACCAAAATATCTACAAATTTATAACCCAATTAGAGATATTAGGCACAGAAAAACGAATTCCTGATGGCATAATTTACATAAATGGTTTACCAATTGTTGTTTTTGAATTTAAATCTGCTATTCGAGAAGAAGCTACAATTCATAATGCTTACGAGCAATTAACCATTCGTTACAAAAGAGATATTCCAGAACTTTTTAAATACAATGCCTTTTGTGTAATTAGTGATGGTGTAAACAATAAAGCAGGTTCATTTTTTGCACCTTACGAGTTTTTTTATGCTTGGCGAAGAATTGCAGGTTTGGCAAAAGATGTTGATGGCATTGATAGTATGTTTACCCTTATTCAAGGGATGTTACATAAAAATAGATTAAGAGATATTATTCAAAACTTTATATATATTCCTGATAGCTCAAAAAAAGACGAGAAAATAGTTTGTCGCTATCCTCAATATTACGCAGCTCGTGTGTTGTATGAGTATATAAAAAAAGCAGAAAAACCTGAGGGAGATGGGAAAGGGGGAACATACTTTGGAGCTACTGGAAGCGGTAAAAGTTTTACGATGCTTTACCTTACTCGCCTATTGATGAAAAGTGAGTATTTTGAAAATCCAACAATTGTATTGATAACAGATAGAACCGATTTAGATGACCAACTTTCAGGGCAATTTACCAACGCTAAAACTTTTATTGGTGATAATAATATAAAAAGTGTTGAGAGTAGAGCCGAGTTAAGAACTTTGCTTCAAGGAAGAAAAAGTGGTGGTGTTTTCTTAACTACTATTCATAAATTCACAGAAGATACGGAACTACTAACAGAAAGAACAAATGTAATTTGTATTTCAGATGAAGCACATAGAAGTCAAGTTAATTTGGACCAAAAGGTAAAGGTAACTTCAAAAGGAGTAAAAAAGAGTTTTGGTTTTGCCAAATACTTACACGATTCGTTGCCAAATGCAACTTTTGTAGGATTTACAGGAACACCAATAGATGCAACCTTAGATGTTTTTGGAAAAGTGGTTGATGCCTACACAATGACAGAATCTGTAAGAGATGAAATAACAGTAAAGATTGTTTATGAAGGTCGGGCAGCTAAAGTAATTTTACACAATGAAGAGTTAGAGAAGATAGAAAAGTATTATGAACAAGCGGCAGAAGAAGGAGCTAACGAATATCAGATAGAGGAAAGTAAAAAGGCAACAGCCACAATGAAAGTTATTCTTGGCGACCCTGACCGTTTGCAGAAATTAGCTGAAGATTTTGTAAATCATTACGAAAAAAGAGTTTCAGAAGGCTCAACGGTAAAAGGGAAAGCAATGTTTGTGTGCTATAAACGTGAAATTGCTTTTGATTTTTATAAAAATGTAATTGCTCTAAGACCTGAATGGGCAGAGATAAAAGTTGCAGAACCTGCCTGTGCCGACACCAGTCTGCGTTCAACGGACTGGCAGGCGGCAGACAGGGAAGGTGCTGTTCTTACAGATAAAGACCTGTCTGCGTGCAACGCACAGGCAGAGAAAAGGGAAATCAAACCAATGGACCTGCCTGTGCCGAAAGAAGGAGAATTTTATACTTATGCAATTCTTTGTAATAACGATAGTATTTACATAGGTCAAACTAACAATCTTCAAAAAAGATGGGATTTACATATTAAAGGAAATGGAGCTGAATGGACAAAAAAATATAAGCCATTAGATTTATTCTATTTTGAAGTTTTTAGTTCGAGAAAAAAAGCTATTTACAGGGAAAAAGAATTGAAGACTACAAAAGGAAGAAGATTCTTAAAAAAGAAGCTAAAAGAAAATTCGACACGGCAGACAGGACGTATCAAAATGATAATGACCAGAGGAAAAGATGACCCAAAAGAAATGTATGATTTACTTGGAACTAAAGAATATCGCAAGGAGTTAGACAGGCAATTTAAAAATGAAAAATCCAATTTCAAAATCGCTATTGTAGTTGATATGTGGCTGACTGGTTTTGATGTTCCATTTTTAGATTCGATCTACATTGATAAACCAATAAGGCAACACAATTTAATTCAGACTATCTCTCGTGTAAATAGAAAATTCAAAGGTAAAAATAAAGGCTTGGTTGTAGATTACATTGGTATTAAAAAACAAATGAATCTTGCATTAGCAAAATACAACAAAGGCGATGAAGAAAATTTTGAGGATATTCAAGAATCCTTGATTGTTGTTAAAAATCATTTAGATTTATTAGCCAAACTATTTCATAAGTTTGACAATTCAAAATATTTTGGTGGTTCTGCATTAGAACAGTTAAATACGTTAAATATGGCTGCTGAATATGTACAGATAACCAAAGAGCTTGAAACTCGTTTTATGGGCTTGGTTAAGCGTTTAAAAGCAGCTTATGATATTTGTGCAGGAAGTGAACAATTAACACAAAAGGAAAGAGATTTTACACACTTTTATTTAGCTGTTCGCTCAATCGTTTTTAAACTGACAAAAGGGAATGCACCGGACACAGCACAGATGAACGCCAAAGTTCGAGAAATGATAAAAGATGCTTTGGAAAGTGATGGCGTTCAAGAAATTTTCAAACTCGGAGATGAAGCAGAAACAGAACAAGACCTTTTTGATGAAGATTATTTGGCTAAAATTGATAAAATTAAATTACCCAACACTAAAATAAAACTACTTCAACAACTTTTAGCCAAAGCCATTGGAGAGATTAAAAAAGTTAATAAAGTAAAAGGAATTGATTTTTCAAAGAAAATGCAATCTTTGGTTGAGAAATACAACGAAAGAAAAGAAGATGATGTTTTGCGTAGTGAAGTTTATGAGGAAATGGCAGAACATTTAACCAATCTGATTTGGGAAGTGCAAAAGGAATTTACCGCAGGTGAAGAAATGGGAATTGATTTTGAGGAAAAAGCATTTTACGATATCTTGAAAGAATTATGTGTAAAATATGACTTCAAATATCCGGAGGACAAACTAATTGAATTAGCAAAGGCGGTAAAAGACTTAGTTGACGAACAAGCAAGATTTCCTGATTGGAGTAAAAGAGAAGATATTAAATCAGCTCTAAAAGTAGGATTAATTCTTCTATTGGATGAACACGGTTATCCACCAGTTGAGAGAGATGAAGTTTATGTTGAAATATTTGAACAGGCAGAGAATTTTAAAAAAAATAGGCAATAAGAAAATGAAAGCCCACTACTAATAAAAGCTAAACGAAATGCATGTAAAGAACTAAATATGAACATTATATCAATAAATAAAATTAATCGTAAATTAAAAGCATGGTTTTTCAAAATCCCGCACTACGCTTAGCACAACCGGAAGTAGTATAAAAAAGAGGTTATTTAAACATAAAATTTCATTACTTTGCGATGACATGATTAAGAAGTATTTTCAATCGGAATTTACAAAACAAGTGGCAACACTTTTAAGTGGTAGCGTTTTAGCTCAAACACTTCCTTTTATTGCCGAGCCCTTTGTTACAAGGTTATATACAGCAGCTGAATTAGGAACCATCACACTATTTACTTCGGTAGCTATCATGTTTTCTATAGTGGCAACCGGTAGGTATGAAATTGCCATCATGCTGCCTAAAACAAAGGCCAAAAGTATCAACCTGCTGTTTCTCTCCCTCAGCATCACTTTAGTTATCAGTGCTGTTTCTTTCCTTACTATCTGGTTGTTAAACGACTGGATATGTCAGCTCAAAGGCAGTGACGAATTAGGGCAATTTCTTTGGTATGTGCCCTTATCGGTGTTGTTTGTAGGAGCGTTTAATAGTTTTAACCAATGGGCCAACAGAAACGCCTACCATAGGTGGATGTCTGCCGCCAAGGTAACGCAAAGTGGCGCCAACTCCGGCTTAAGTGTGCTGTTTGGTTATATGAAAATGGGAAATGCCGGTTTGATATTGGCTTTCTTACTTGGTCAGCTCCTGTCAGTTTTTCCTGTACTCTTCCCCTTCTTACGAAAAGACAAGAAACACATACATGAAGTCAATAAAAAGGAGATGAAGTCCTTAGCTGTAGAGTATAAAAAATTCCCTACAACAAACTCATTGCATGCCTTTACCGATATGTTCTTTTTAAGCCTTCTGGTATTTTTAATCAGCTATTATTTTGGTGATGACATCACCGGATATTATGGTAGAACCTATAGAATCCTTTTGGCTCCTTCTATCCTTATTGGAGGGGTGATCGGTCAGATTTTCTTCAGGAAATTATCCATCATGAAAGCCAATGATGAAAATATTCAAGCATTCTTTAAAAAAATAGTGGCACTACTCTTTATGTTAGGGCTGCCTATTTTCTCTGTTATTGTAATCTTTGGCCCCGAGGTATTTGAGTTATACCTGGGCAAGAACTTTAGGATTGCCGGTAGTTATGCCGCTATTCTGGCACCGTGGATATGGTTGAAATTTATTGCCAGTCCTTTATCTGTAATACCGGTGGTATTTAATCGCTTGAATGCCTCTTTCCTTATGGGAAGCATCACAAATATCCTGTTAGTAAGTGCTGTTTATATTGGGGGCTCATCTAACTGGACCATTATCAACACCTTTAAACTACTAACCTTGCTCCAGCTTGTGTTTCTAACTATCTATATTTTTTGGACCTATACATTAGTAAGAAATGATAACAGAAAAGGACTTTAATCAAAAGATTAAAGTCCTTTTTGTGGTTTTATTGAAAACACCTTATTCAATAACTACTTTTTGAAGTTGTACGGCATCTTCCCTTTTTATTATCAAATAATATAAACCCGGCTTTTGGTTTTTCACACTAATGGTATTCAAACCTTTATGAAGGGTACTTTTAAAGACAGGACGTCCGCTGATATCAATCA
>Ga0256827_10001741_pt1 | contig 14035 bp, 15 predicted proteins | sample CV84metaG_FD_185977 | JGI IMG/M metagenome (GOLD analysis project Ga0256827, IMG submission 185977) | Hydrothermal vent microbial communities from East Pacific Rise, Pacific Ocean - CV84 | ecosystem: Environmental > Aquatic > Marine > Hydrothermal vents | place: Pacific Ocean: East Pacific Rise... | reverse complement strand
GTTTATGGGGAATTCAATAATAAACTCAGTACCTTTATCTACTTCACTCCTAACACTTACTTTACCATTCATTCTATGAATAAATTCAGCAACTACTTTTAGTCCAAGTCCAGTCCCGTACTCATTTTCAGTGCCACGAGTTTGATATTCAGAGTCGATAGAGAAGATATTGTCAAGGTATTTTTCCTCTATTCCTATTCCACTATCAGTGATTGTAAGTCGGACATATTTATCTGTTGTTCCTGTTTTCAAATCAATAAAACCACCACTATGCGTAAATTTAATGGCATTGTTTATCAGATTAGTCAAAATGGTATAAGTCATTTTGGGGTCAGCTGAAACTTCGGCATGAGGATTTATTTGATTATTTATAACTAGCATTTTATTCTCTATTTGTATTTTATTCAAATCGAGAACTTCGTTTACAATTTGCAAAAGATTTACTTTTTGAATTGTCATTTTTAACAAACCTCTTTTCGAGATAGACCATTCCATAAGGTTTTCAAGAAGATGATAGGTGCTCTTTGTATTTTGTAGAAGCCCTTTTATTATTGCATTTTTTTCACCTTCGGTATATTGATTCGAGTTGGTGTCTAACTCACTTAATAAACCTAGCAGCGAATTGAAGGGCGCTTTTAAGTCGTGGGCAATAATGGAAATTAACTTATTCAATTGACCATTCAATAATTGGAATTCTTCTTTCTGTTTACTAATTTCTTTGTTTTTCGCTTGCAGAACGCTGTTTAATCGGTTCGCTTTTTTATACATATGGTAAGTGAAAAGCAATATTAAAATTGTAAAAGCTAGGGCGATAGCTATGAGTATATTGAGTGTTTCTTGTTTCTGTAAAAGGTTGTGTTTAAGTATATTTTGCTTTTCAAGATGTTTGTTTCGCTGTTTAATCTGCGTAAGTTTATTCTTTGAGTTTAATAAGCTGATTCTATCTTCGGCCTCTTTATTATGAATCTTCAATTCAATATCGTGAAACTTATAGTAGTTGTAATAAGCCGATTGGTACTTACCCTCTATCGAATCACATTTTGATAGCAATTTATAAGCGTTTTTTTGAAACTCAAGGCTGTTTAAATCTATTGCCCGTTTAAGTCCTTCCTTAATGTTTATTCGAGCATTTTTTATTTCGTTTAGCTTCAAATAGGTTGACCCCATATTTACGTAACAAGCCATCTTTGAATTAGGATCCGATTCATCTTCTTTTAGATCAGCAACAATCTTAAAATATTTAAGCGCTTCTTGGTATTTTTTTTGGTTGTTTTTTAAGGTGGCAAGATTTACCATGGTTGAAGAATAGAGCAAATGATTATTTACTATTTCTTCTTTAGATAGGGCCTTTTGAAAATAATATTCAGCAGAATCGTAGTCGTTTTCATTTTGCGAATACACCATTCCTATATTGCTGTACAATTCTTCACTAATATCACCTTGATCAAACTCTCCAACTAATTTTAGAGATTTTTTATAGTATTTGAGAGCCATTTCGGGTTTTTCAATACTCAGATATAGATTGCCAATGCTATTATATCCGTGTATAAGGTATAAAGTATCATTGATTTCTTCGAGAATAGTTAATCCAGTAAGTAGCTTTTCGATGGATAAATCGTATCTATTCTCAGAAGTATATAAGCCTCCAAGATCGAGGGCTGCCTTGGCTAATGCTTTCTTATTATTAGTTAATTGGTATGCATTGAAGGCTTTTGTAAGATATTTCTCAGCCGAATCTACCTTGCCCATATATTGATATGTTACGCCAATATTATTTGAAATTTTGGCGACCATATTTGTTTCACTATTTGCTGTAGCAAAGTCTAATCCTTCTGCGTATATTTTTTGAGCACTATCTAATCTATAGTCAAACCAATAGCAAGCTCCTTTCAAGTTTATAGCATCAAAATATCGTATGGTGTATTTTGATTTATCGATTGAAGCCAAAGCGATATTTATATATTTTAGGCTTGAATCAGGTGATCGTTTTATATAATCGAGGGCAATAGAATAGCTATAGTCAAATTTTAAAGTGTCGGTAGTAGTGGTTGATACCAATCTCTTAAGACTATCTAATTTATTCTGACTCATTAATATAGAAGGTGAAATGAGCGCCGAGATTAATAAAAATAGGAATATTTTTTTTAACATAGGTATTTAATAAGAAGATGCTAAGGTATAAAATTATATCAGGTTTTGAACAAAAAAATAAATTGTAATTATTGTGTAATATTTTTGTGAAAATGTAAAACAATTATTTATCTTTGCAGCCGCTAAAAACATAAGATTTTAGCAAAGTTCAGGAGAGGTGGAGTTCCGATAGCTATCGGAAGACTTTAATCCACTGGTTCATGAAAAAGCAAATAGGAGAGGTGGGAGTCCCGATAGTTATCGGGAGGCATAATCCACCAATCCAATGAAGGCAGATAGGAGAGGTGGGAGAGTGGCTTAATCCACCAGTTTGCTAAACTGACGTACGGGCAACTGTACCGGGGGTTCGAATCCCCCCCTCTCCGCAATAAAACCAGCAGTAAACTGCAATAGCGTGAATGTCAATGAACTTCACGCTATTTTTTTTGTTCAAATATGCCGTTTATTGCTGTTTATTGCCGTTTTTTAACCCAAATTCGTTACCCCTTTTTATTTCTTTAAAAAGGGTAACGATTAGCTTTCGTTGAGATTCTTTGACATTCATACTCAGTACTATTGCATTGGAATTATAGTTAGCATAGTTTTGCCTTTTCAAGTAAAGACCTTATGTAAACACCAATAATTATGTCAAATTTTGAATCATTTAAGTTATTATTCTACATCAATCGATCAAAGGTGTCGAAAAAGGGTCTGTGTCCTATCTTGATGCGCATTACAATTAACGGGCAACAAACAACATTGAGAATCAGTCATTCTGTTAAACCATCGCATTGGAACCCAAGTTTAGGGTACTGTAAGGGAAAGATTGAGGAACATGAAATAATTAATAATCAAATAGATGCATTTAAGGCCAGAGCCTACAGGAAATATTCAGAAATAGTTGCATTTCACGATGAGATTAGTGCTCAAATGTTGAAAGAAGCTATATTGGGTATTAATTCTGCTAAGGCACATACAATAGTTAACGTATGGACAGATTATAATGCTGGAATCAAAAAACTAATTGGTAAAGAGAAGTCTTATACAACATGGCAAAAGAGCAATACCTGTCTTACTTATTTTAAGGAATTCCTAGAGTTTGAGTATAAAAAGAGTGATATGAGCATGAAGTCGATACGGCCTAAACATGTGAATGATTTTGAGTTATACTTAAAATTAGAGAAGGAGTGTGGTTATAATACAACGGTTAAGTATTTGCAGAACTTCAAGAAAATTGTATTAATTGGGTTTCGTAACGGGTGGCTAAAAATAAATCCTTTTGCTGATATTAAACTTGGTTTAAAAGAAGTGGATAGGCCATTTTTAACGGAGGAAGAGTTAAAGAGAATAATTGATAAAGATATTACTATTGAGCGATTGAGGGTCGTAAGAGATGTTTTTGTTTTTAGTTGTTTTACAGGTTTAGCTTATTCAGATATAAAGAAACTCAAGAAATCTGAAGTTGAAAAATCACCTGATGGTATGCTGTGGATCCGAACTCGAAGAGTAAAAACTAATACTACTACTCATGTACCAATACTTGAGGTTCCGAAAGCAATAATAGACCGTTATGTCGATTTTGAAAAATTAGAGCCAAATGACAAACTATTGCCAGTAATAAGTAATCAGAAAACAAACGCATACCTTAAAGAGATAAGTACTATATCTAAAATTGATAAGAATATTACATTTCATATAGCACGTCATACTTTTGCTACAACGGTAACTTTAATGAATGGTATTTCGATAGAATCAGTTAGTAAAATGCTTGGACATAAAAATATTAGGACTACACAACATTATGCTCGGATAGTGGATAGTAAAATTGCTAATGAGATGCAAGGGATTTCTGATAAGTTAAGCGCGATGTTCTAAAAATTAGGGCTCCCAGTACCATGTGTGTTTCTTTGTTTTATAGCAGGGTAAGTTTCTAAGGGTGGGGTTGTTGAGAATTATTTAGTGAACCAAAAAACTGTTGAAAGTAAATGGTTGTTGCAAAACCGCTATCATTAATGCATTTGAATAGACTAGATGAAACATCTTTATTATTTATGCTAAACTAAATAATAATCCGCTTGTTGTATGGAAATTGATATGAGATTTTATCCAACATAATGCAGAAAGAAGTAAGTATTTTACAGATACATAAAATAGGAAGAGAGACTATTCACTAATCCCCTTTTTTATGTTTGTGTGGTTTTAGTGATGGCGTATTTCCTGGTGTTTCCTTATTATCTCGTTGACGTCTATCAGGCTTTCCTGTTGATTTGGCAATTCTTTTTGGTCCTGTCTTAATACCCATAACTTTTTCGTTTTTATTGTTTTGATTAGTTTTTAATATCAGTTATCAAAAATGATAATACTATTACAAATTTAAGCAAATTTAAGCAATATTCAAGATACATCAATCAGTATAAATACTTATTTTAAGGAAATTGTTTTTTTTGAAATATGAGAAGAAATACAAAATAAAACCTATTAAATAAAGGGATGAAAAATACTAGTTTAATGTTTCCATGAGAATCATCGACATTCATAGTTGTTGCTATTGTTTAAAAGGTTGATATACTGTATTTTTGTTATGCATTATTCAATAATAATTAAAACAATGTATATAATTATGAGCAATAGTATAAAATCAAATTATACCCCTGAAAACTTAAGCTCTATATCTGCAAAGTATAAAGTTTCGAATAGGACTATGAAAGTATGGTTAGAGGATTTGTATCCGAATGTTGTGATAAGACATAAAGGGACATTTTCACCACGTGAAATGAAACTAATTATTGCACATCTTGGAGACTATTGATAAACAAAAGAAAACTAGTCAATATCATCAAATGAGAAAAGATTATTCTTAATCGCAAATTTGATTAATTCAGCGGTGTTTCTTGCTTCAGTTTTTTGCAATAACTTCTGTCGATGGGAGTCAATAGTTCGTTTTGAAACAAATAGAATAGCAGCTATTTCATAGTTTTTTTTGCCTTTACAAATTAAGGTAAGAACCTCTGCCTCTCGTTCTGTAATAGCTCCTCCTAAAGTAAGTTTAGGTTTAGCAATCCTTTTTCGACTAAGAGCTTTTGCTGTAAGGTTATGTACTTTAGTGGTAAAGTATTTATCATCTTCATAAACACTTAATATGGCCATTTCTAGTTCTTTAGGTTTAGCATTCTTAAATAGATAGCCATCAGCTCCTAGTTTTAGTAAATATATGATATAGGATTCTCTGGTATGCATTGTGAGAATAATTACTTTTATATTAGGATACTTAGCCTTAAGTTTTTTTGTGGCATCAATACCATCCATTTTTGGCATTTCAATATCCATTAAAATAACATCGGGTGTTTTTTCTGAGGTTTCAATTTTTTTAAATAAATCAACTCCATTCAGAGCAATAAATGAAACTGAAATACCTCTAATTTTATTTAAGACCATTGCCAAACCACTAGCAAATAGCTCATGGTCATCGATTATTGCCACCCATATATTTTTCATGTTGTTCTATTTAGTTTCTCCAAATCTTGTTTTGTCAAAGGTAATTCAATTTTTAATTTGGTTCCAGCACCTACTTTGCTAATTAGCTCTGATTTTCCTCCCATTAGGTAAATTCGACTTTCCATATTCTTAAGGCCATGCCCATTCTTTTTTATTGTATCAAAGTTAAAACCGACACCATTGTCTTCTATTTGTACTTTAATAAATTCGCTATTGCTTAGATGTATTGACAAGGATATTGTTGAAGCTTTTGCATATTTTAAGGTGTTATTACAAAACTCTTTAATAACCCGATAGAGTGTTAGCTCGAGCTCAGAACTAAGTCTAGCTTCTTTATTAATATTTGACTGAATAGTTAATTTGATGTTGGCAGATTCATTAATTAGCTTGGTTAGATCATCAAGTTCAGCGAAAAGTCCAAATTTTACCAAAACTGAAGGTGATAAATCATTTACAACTCTTCTTGTTTCGCTAATAACTTCGTCAATAGTTTGCTGGATGATATTGATGGTTGCTTGGTTTTCAGCAGTGCCAATATTGCAAACTTGACTTAGCATCAATCCTGTTGCTGATAGTGATGTGCCTATTTCGTCATGAAGATTTTTTGCAATCCTTTTACGCTCTTTCTCTTGCGTAGCCATTACACTTTTGAATATATCTTTTTGGTGTTGGCTTTTCATTTCTTGCATTTTCAGTTGTTGCTTAATATGTCTTCGTTGAGATAGTATAATGTATATTATTACAATTCCTACAACGATAAACATAACTGATACTCCTGCAATTATGTAAACTAGGATTTCGTTTGTTCTTGAGATTTCCATAAAGCAAATGCTATAAAAAGATTTGAAAAAATTGTAATTATGCTATTAATAATCCACACTTTTAAAAATAGTTCTTCTGTAAATAGATTTCCAAAAAGAAAAATAAAAAACGATAACGAAAAATAGACTAGAAAAAGATAATTTAAAAGGGTAGAGGTCTTATTTTTACTGATTGCTCCATTTGAGAAAGAGTTTTTAAATATTAGAAGGAACGATAACCCGATAAAAAATAAGTGCTCGAAAATGCTAGAAAATGAGTCAAGAATAGTAGTGGGGGTTAGTAAAAACGAAATGAAAAATATGATTAGGAAACCTATTGAATTTAATATAATTAAGAATTTGAGGTTAAAGAACTGTTTCAGGTTTATAAAATAGAACAAGCTGATACTTACAAATTCGATTTGGGTAAAAATATGAAAAGCGAGAAGGGTGCCAGTATTTGAACTAGTAGTAATGTATAGAAAAATATCAAAGCAACCCGCTAGGAATAAAAAAAGAAGGATTATCTTATGATCAATCTTTAAATATTGATAAAAAGATAATCCTAATATAATGGGTGCTATTGTTGAAATAGCACTTAGGTATCGTATTAAGTGAATACTTTGCATAGAATACAAAGATATATTATTACAGTATAGAATTTAATGTTGCACCTTATTAATTATGCTAATCCTTGACCTGGGCAATCATAAGGGCATGCAAATGCTCTGTTAAATGCTACGGCCCCCGATCCATCTCCAGGATTCTTCTGCATCACTTTAAGTTCGTCTGCTTCCATACCGAAGAAAATACGTACAATGCTTGCTTGGTCTTCAAGAAATAGTTTAATAAAATTAGGGCGAGGTAGTAAGTATGATTTTTTGAAAAGGCGGCTTTGAGAATTTTGAGTAGCCCACTTATCAATATATTTAATAGCTTGACTTTTTGTAATAGGAGCATTTGAATACAATTCAATAATCTTTCCTGGTTCAAGAATGTCAGCATAACCACTTGTTTCTTCACCATCAAAGTTATCGAGGAGGTATGAGCCAACGGCAATTAAAACTAGGTAATTACTATCGTCTATTCCAAAATAGATGTTGACATGATTTGAGTTGTTTTGGCATAATAAATCATATGCATACCGTGAAAAATTGATAGGATTGTCTTGATAAGGTTTGTAGATGTTGTTTGGGCAATTGTCAAAATTGCTTAACCATGATGCTAAAGTAGCGGCATCAACTTCGTTTAAATAAGCCATGTTTTTTATTGTTTTAGATTAATAATAATTGATTATCAGGAATAAAAATAGATAGTTGAAGGAGAGAAATAGCTGTATTAATTAGGAGAAGAAAAATGCCCTATATATAAGTATCGAAATATGTGTTTTTTACATTTTTATTCTAATAAGCAATATCAGTATAAACACCTATAGCAATCAGTATAAATACGTATATATAAGATGGTGATAATTTACCATTAGAGACCAAATATAAGGTTTTACATGTCCGTTTTTTACTTTTATTGCTTAGTACAGACTATAATAATGAGAAAAAGAGAGAAAATGGTCTCTTTAGTGAAGTGGTTACTCTTTAAATATCAGTATATATACTGAAAATCATCAGTATAAGTACCTAAAGTAGTGAAATTGTATGTGTTATGGCTTAGTATGTGTTATATTCGCATAGTAATTTACTATTTAAATTATGATATTAAAAAGGCAAAGATAATGAGAGTAAAAAATATTAATGGAACATCGCAACATACATGTAAATGTGGAAGTTGGATTCAACATTGGAGAAATTATAGTGGGCAAATTGCCACAGAATGTAGGGCTGCGGGATGCTCCAGAAAAGATTTGGTTGGTGCACATGTACAAAAGGATGTCTCTTATGACAGTAGTTGGTATATTGTACCGTTTTGTAATATGCATAATCAATCGAAACAGAAAGTTGAGCTTGTAGCTAATACGGTATTAGTATCGGCTAATGTGGCAACTACATGTGGTAGATAAAGGAGGGTTTTGAAATGGGGAATCAGAAATCACTTAAGGATAGGCGGAGAGAAGCCGCAGATCTTGTATTGGATATTAGTGCCCAGTTGGAAAAAGCTGAAGTAAACATTCAAAAAAGTATTATTGAATTAAAGGATGCAACGAAGGCAAGAGTTAAATTCCAACAACTGCTTCCTGCCATTAATCGTATAACAAAAGACTCGAAAGCAGCAATAACTGAATTTAGAAGCGAACGAGCAAGGATTAATAGGTTGCAAAAATCGATTGATACTTTTTACTATAAAAAATTTGAGCCACTAGCTTCAAAAATATTAGATCCTAATAGTGGTTTTAAAGTCCGGATTCGACAAGGAGATAAGTTCTATGCGGATATACAGAAAATGCGAGAAGACTTATCAAAGCAGGTTACTTTAGTAAGAGGACTTGTTAATGATTCTAGGAAAAAACTTGCTAATGCCAATAAAATTGAATCGTCTATAACTAAAATTTACGATCAAGTTATAGAGGATAAAAGTACGATAACAGAGCATCGTAAAGCTATAGAGGAAGCAAGTTTGAAAGTTGGAGTTGCTGCAAAGAATATTAGTGAGATTGAACATGATGCAACTTTGAAGGAAAGAGATATTAACGACCTTCTTTTAAAATCAGAAATTGCGTTTAATCAAATTAATGACTGGCAAATTGAAGCTAAGAAAACTCTGGAGAAGATAAAAGATATTTATAAAATTGCAGGTAATACAGGGCTTGGAGGAGAATTTGATAAGCGAAGAAATGCTCTGAATAAAGACCTGGTTGAATATAGAGAGCACTTGTTTTACACAGCAATTGCCCTCTTGGTAATGATAATAGGTCTTTTCATATTACAATTGATACCCGAAAGTGTGAATTGGGATGCGACCAAACTTAAGTTTGATACAAACTTTTATGCAAGGTTTCTATTAACTTCTCCCATTATATTTTACCTAACGTTTGTTACTGCTCAATTTAATAAGACAAAAGCATTATTAGAAAGATACTCCTTCAAAACGGCTATTGCACTTTCTATTGATGCCCATATTAATCTACTTGTTAATATAGAAAAGTTTCAGTCTCCAGAACATATAGACCAAATTGTGAATTTCGTTTTAGATGGCTTTAAGAAAATTTACTCCGAGCCCTATCAGAAGGAGGAGTTTATAAAGAGTAAAGGTGTTTTAAGTGAGATTCTTGACACCTTGAATAAAATGAAACCAAATATTAGTTGAAAATAAATTTGATAATATTTATAACAATTAATCAGTTCTAAGCTCTTTGGTAAATAGGATTATTATAAAAGTTTAATCAAATAGAATATTGTCTGCTATTATTCAATATTACTCAACATTATCAATTCCATCAATACGCATATAAATAGGTTTGCATTTTAACTAAATACAAAGTTATATATGCGTAAACCAGAAATAAACATTAGTTTTAATCAATCAATCAGCATTGAATTACTTGCCTTATATGAGAGGCTAAACGATATCATCGATAAAAAGAATAAGAGTCCAGAAATTTGTCAAGATTTATGTGATAAAATTGACTGGATTATCATCCGCTTAGCTCAATATACTCTAGTACTAAATGAAAAGGAGCCCCAATATATTTCAAGGCTAAAAGGATATGCTTGGAATTTATTAGAACGATTAGAAGAGTATTGTATTAACGAAATAGGTATTTCGATATGGTAGAGAATGGAATAAACAATCATAAAGCAATCTTAAAATCAGAACTTGCCGAACGATATGGCGTTCACAAAACCACATTAAGAAGATGGATTGTTGGTAATGACCAATTGATGAATAGACTAACAGAAATCGGTTTCAAAAAGCATAGAAATCTCTTAACAGCAAAAGAAATGTCCTTAATAATGGAATATTTAGGATAAGAACTATTTCACTTTATACACAAACAACTATTCCTGCATAAAGCATTAAAATTCAGCAGTATTTCTTAATTGAAATACTGCTTTTTTTGTTTAGAAGAATAGAATAGAAGCAAACGAAAGCAAGCATTCCTATCGGAAATCAAAAAGAATAAATAAGCCGTAATCGAATACATATCAGTACACTAGTATTTTTCATCTCCCCACATTTGCATCAAACAAAAAACACCTAGATGCATAGATCATTTGTAATAACATTTTCAGGGCTATTCGGAGGCATGACCAAAGCCATCACCTCGGGATTTATTTTTTGCAGCATAAGCTTTCCACATATTATCGAAATAGCAGTTTACGCAGCCGTATCAGCCCTTGTTGGTTATACAGTAAAGCTGGGCATCGACACCCTTCGCCAAAAGTATTCACAATATAAAAAGCTAAATAAACGATGAATATCTACGCAAAAATAGGCTTGGCACTATTGGCCATTGTGGGAAGCTCAAAGCTATTATCAGCACAACGTGCACTTTCGGTGGGTAATGATCTAAACGTAAAAATCCTTAGCTCAAGACTAGGGAAAGTAAGCCTTACCGACATTGAAGTAATCATCGATGTGCAATTGCAAAACCCCACGCAAGGAAAACTGCATATCACCCAACCCTTTGTACAGCTCTACTCCGAGAATACAAAACTCGCATCCACATTAGTAAGCAATAAAGCCTTTTCATTAAAGCCCCTTTCTCAACTAAGACTCGACCCCTTTATTTTCAAATTGGAATTCACCACCATACTCGACCAATTGAGTAAGCTGAACTATAACATTCCTAGCGAATACAACTTTTTTCAAAGAGCAGCATGGCTTATAAACAATAAGAACTATTTGTTAAACCAGATGAAACTGGCTGTCAAATATACTACCCAAGTAAACGGACTACAATATTCAAACACTGAATTTCTGAACTTCTAATTATGAGTAATAAAATACAAATCGGAAATATTACCTCTGGCTATCGTCCCATAAAAAATGGCGATAAGTACAACCGCTATTTCCCTAAGCCCGATGTAAAAGATCGGGTGATTATCGAAGATGGTGAAGTCAGTCAAACGGTGGAACTTATGAAGAAAGTCGTTTGGAAATATATTGACGATACCAAAAAGATTGCCCCACTGCTTAAAGGCAATACCGTAGCACAAAGCTGTGATAATATTTGGAACTTCCTATATCATCATATCCAATACCAATTGGACCAAGACGGACTAGAACAACTACGCAGACCAGCACGTAGCTGGCACGAAAGAAACGAAGGAATCGATTGCGATTGCTTTTCCATATTCGCATCCTCCATACTAACCAATTTGGGCATTCCGCATAAATTCAGAATCACAAAATACGATAGAGATGTTTATCAGCATGTATATGTGGTAGTGCCCAATGCAGGAGGAAACCACATTATCGACCCCGTACTTTCAAAAGCAAATTATGAAAAACCATATTCACAAAAAAAAGACTTTACTATGAGTATTAATGGAATAAATGTAGCCGTTTTAAGCGGTCCAGGCGAACAAGATCTATTTGATGCCGTGCTTGCCACCCATCTTGATGGCGTTGGACTGGGAACATTAAACGAAAAGCAAGAACTGGATGCCATGTACCGACATTTAGTATCCACACGAAACGCAGTAGCTCAAAACCCCGAGCTTATCGCTACTATTGAAGACCCAAAAGCATTTTTAAAGATGCTAAACTATGCTATTAAATATTGGAATAGTCCAAACAGAGACCGTGCCCTAAGTGTATTATCCAGAATAGAAGATCAGTTTAACATCAAAAATGGACTATCAGGAATCGAAGATGAATTTGATAGCGAGGACGAGGAACTACTAGGCAGTTGGTTTTCTAAAAGAATAAAAGGATTCTTTCGACATATCAAGAAAGTGGTTCATAAAATTGGCAAAGGGCTATCCAAACTCAAGAAGCCTTTTATCCGTTTCAATCCCCTTACCATCGCAGCAAGAGGAGGATTCTTATTAGCCCTCAAGCTCAATATCAAAAAGATGGCATCCAAGCTAAAGTGGGCTTATGCATCACGTCAGCAAGCTGCAAAACACGGCATTAGTGAATCTTACCGACAGCGCTCTATTAGTGCATTGAAAAGAATTGAAAAGCTTTTTGTTGGTAAACTCTATGGCAAAAGTAAATCCTTAAAAAAAGCTATTCTTAAGGGCAAAGCAGGGAATCTTAATGGCATTGTGGAAGAGGATCAAGACTTACAAGGATTGGGTATTGTTTTCACCACTGCAGGTATAGCAACCGCTGTAGCTGCAGCAGTACCAATTATCGTAAAGGTGATAAAAGTATTGAAAAGCTCAGGTCTTATGAAAAAGCACGAAAGCGCAAAAGTAAGTGCTAATCAGATTAAAGCAGAGGCCGTGCAAAATGCAAGTGTAATGCGACAATATAAGTCTGCACCAGCACAGAACCCAAGCTACCCAGCGCCAAATAATTACAACCATCAAACGGCAAGTTATCCACCAGCTTCCAATACAGGCCTTAGTCCTGCCCCCTCATCAAATAAGCTTTTGGCATTTATCAAAAAGAACCCTTTGGTATTAGTGGGCGGAGTAGCTGCTTTAGGAGGTGCAGGCTACTTAATCTACAGCCAAAGCCATAAGAAGAAATCCAGCAGCTTAAAAGGAGTTTCAAGCAAGAAAAAATCAAGGCGTAAATCAAGAAAACGACCAACGATAAAGACAATAAAACTAAGCTAATAAATCATTAACCAAAACCATAATTAACAATGGCAAAATCAAAATTAAACGCAAAAACAGTCATAGACGAAGTAAAGGTTCCCTTGCTTATCATTGGCGGAATGTACGGAGGAAACCTTGCAGGAAAAGCCCTTGACAAAGTGCTTAAAGTGGACGATTCGCTTGCAGGAATCAATATGAAAGCCGTAGCCAAGCCCGTAGCCTTACTATCAGTAGGCATTGCAGGCTCCATCTTTTTGAAAGATAAGAACCTCAAACTTATCGCATCAGGAGTTGCAGCTTCAGGTATCGCATCAGGAGTAAAAGTATTCCTTAAAAAAGACATTCTTGCAGGCTTTGATGGACTAGGTAGCGACTACCTACAAGTAGAATCTTACGACCCAGAACTACCCATGCTTCCAGAGGGTGATTATCATGCCATGGATATTGAAATGGCAGGTCCAGACAATCGCCTTGAAGACTATGAAGAAATTGAAGAGGTAGAGATTCTTTAATCTTCAAAACACTAGAAATCAATCCATAAAAACCATAAAACATTAACCATAAAACAAAACAAAATGCCAGAATTTGATCAAGATTATGATGAAGTATTCGATAGCGAATACGATGACTCCTTAGTCCTTGCAGGACTGGATTCCATTGAAGAACAAGAAGAACTATTAGGACGCTTTTGGAGAAATCCACGTCGTCGTCGTCGCATGGTTCGCCACTTCTTTAGCCGCAAGCCACAAGTAACAGGTGGTCGCACCAACTCTCGGGACGACTTCCAAAGACGTTTCAAGCAATTACCCGTTGCCACTCGCAAATCCTTATTGGATCGCAAAAAGCAATTGGTAGATACCGCACTTTATGTGGTAAAAGATGTTTCTTCCAATAAGATTGTGAAGATGTTGCAAGACGATGACAATAAAGTGATCGGAAAGA
>Ga0256827_10001740_pt1 | contig 14037 bp, 13 predicted proteins | sample CV84metaG_FD_185977 | JGI IMG/M metagenome (GOLD analysis project Ga0256827, IMG submission 185977) | Hydrothermal vent microbial communities from East Pacific Rise, Pacific Ocean - CV84 | ecosystem: Environmental > Aquatic > Marine > Hydrothermal vents | place: Pacific Ocean: East Pacific Rise... | reverse complement strand
TAATACTAATCTTTTCATAATCCCTCTCCACATTGATACACACGGCAGTGTGTATCTTCTGTATCTTCTGTAATTTGTAACATTTTTTCTCTTTTTTAATGTTTATAGAAAAAATTTATCAGAAATTTTAATTATTGTCAAGGAAATAGAATCAAAGGTCAGCATCAAGGGAGTCGCAGCAATGCAGCGACTGTACCTGCGTAGCATTGCAGCTCTGCCCTTGATATCATGATTATACCATTTATAAATATTCAATAAATAAATCTTATTTTTCTAATTAGTAAAACCTACGGATGTAGGTAAAAACCCACGGATGTGGGCACGGATGTGGGTGGGTGGAGTGAAATATAAAAATTACTTCTTTAAAGAAGCAACTAAACCAGCATAAAATGCACTAGCTTTTTCGAGATGTTCAATTTCACAGTATTCATTAGGAGCATGAGCATGTCTTTCATGGCCAGGGCCAAAACCAATAACAGGAATTCCTTCTCTTCCCATAATTGAAACACCATTTGTAGAGAATGTCCACTTATCAATTTTAGGAGCGGAATTAAATAAATTCTCATAAGCTGATTTTGCATCCTGAACAAGAGCGTGGCTCTCTTCGATTTTCCATGTTGGATAGTACTTTTCTGTAGGATAAACAAGCCCAGTATAAGCTTCACGGCTATACTCATACATTGTAACCTTTGCATTATACTTTTTAGCAGAAGGAAGATTTTCAATTTCTGATATTGCAGATTCTTTTGTTTCTCCCCATGTTAATCTTCTGTCAATTGATATAGAGCAGCCATCAGCAACAGCACATTGAGAAGGTGAAGTAAAGAAAATCTGACTAACAGTTAAAGAACCCTTACCTAAAAAATCATCATTTTTAAGTTTTGGATGTAATTCTTCGAGTTCATTTAAAATTTTAGCCATTTTATATATTGCATTATCTCCTCTTTCAGGAGCAGAACCATGAGCAGAAATTCCAGAAACATCAACTTTAATTTCCATTCTTCCTCTGTGGCCTCTGTAAATATTTAAACTTGTTGGCTCTGTTGAAACAACAAACTCAGGACGAAGTTTCATTTCTTCGTTAATAATATACTGCCAGCATAAACCATCACAATCTTCTTCCATTACAGTTCCTGTAATCCATAATGTAATACCATCTAGAAGATTTAATTCCTTCATGATTTTAGCACCATAAACCATAGACGCCATTCCACCACTTTGGTCTGCTGTACCACGACCATAAACTTTTATATCATCAATGTCTCCACTGAAAGGGTCTTTGTCCCAGTTGTTTAAGTTACCAGGCTCTACAGTATCAATATGGGCATCCATTGCGATAACTCGTTTACCATTACCAACTCTACCCAGAATATTACCTAGTCCATCAATAATGATTTCATCAAAACCCACTTTTTCCATTTCTTTTTTAATTCTTAATACAACATCTTTTTCTTCAGCTGAAAAAGATGGTATTTTAACCATATCAGATAAGAATTTTGCTGTATCCAGTCTGTACTTCGCTGCTAATTCATTAATTTTGTTCCATACCATAAAAAACTCCTCATAAAAATTCAGAATAAAGCTATATCATATTTTTAATTAAATTAATATATAAAACTTTGATAAAACGATTATAAATAAAAAATAAAATCAAAAAATTGAGAAATTGAATGTAAAAAATATATAGTAACAATAGCTTTTTATGGTGTTGTTATGTGTAATGATAAGAAAAAGAAAATAGGATTATTGCTGGGTGGATTGAGTTCTGAAAGAGAAGTTAGTTTAAAAACAGGTGATGCAATTTATAATGCTCTGATTTCACTTGGATATTCTGTAGTTAAAATCGACCCAAAAACAGATGATTTATATCATAAATCACAGGAAGTTGAAATAATCTTTAATGCACTTCATGGTAGATTTGGAGAAGATGGTTTAATTCAGGGTTTTTTAGAAACAATTCAAAAACCTTATACAGGAAGTCCTGTTGTTTCAAGTTCTATTTCAATGAATAAAGTTTTTACTAAGCAAATATTAAGTTTTTATCAAATACCAATAATAGAATTTAAGGAAATTAGCTCTTTGAATGATATTGAAAGCATAAAATTTGATTTTCCAATGGTTGTTAAGCCTGCAAATGAAGGCTCTTCTGTTGGAATTAGCCTTGTAAAAAATAAGAAAGCTTTAATAAAAGATGTTAAAAAAGGACTGAAAACTTATAGTGAGTTACTTGTTGAGCCATATATTGATGGGCAGGAAGTACAGGTTGCTGTATTAAATGGAGAAGTTTTAGGAACTGTTGAAATACAGCCTGAAAATGATTTTTATGATTATGATGCAAAGTATGTATCTCATGGAACAAAGTATTTAACACCTGCAAAGATTTCTGATTTTGTAAATGATAATTTATTTGAGTATAGTAAGAAAATAAATACTATATTAAAATGTAATGGTGTTATAAGAATTGATTATATTGTTAAAGGAGATAATGCTTATTTACTTGAGGCGAATACTCTTCCCGGAATGACAGCAAGTAGTTTAGTTCCTAAAATTGCTAGAAATAAGGGGATGAGTTTTGAGGAATTAATTGATGACATTGTTAAATCTGCTAAAGTGCATGGTATTTAATATATGAAGTATGTAAAGTATCTTATTATTTTTTTATTTATTATGGGTGTCGCTTCGCTATATTATTTTAGAAATGAGATTAAAAAATCTCCGATATTTAAACTAAAAAAGATTATAATTACAGATGTTTCACATTATTCTTTTAAGGATTTGATAGAAAGAGTTTCAGTAGAAAAGGATATTTCTGTTTTTAATATTGATTTACAGGAAATAGAGAAGAATCTTCTTGATTTATTATGGATAAAAAAGGTTAGAGTTACAAGAGTATTGCCTAATAAAATATCTGTATCTCTTGAAGAGCAGAAGATAAAGGGTGTTTTATTATTGGATATATTATATTTTTATAATAATGATTATTCTATTTTTTTAAAAGCTTATCCTTCTGAAGTTAAAAACTATGTGATATATTCTGGTTTATCAATGAATAACTATGAAAATAATTTTTTATCGTTTAAAGAAAAATTAATTAAAATGGAAGAAATTAATAAATTATATCATAAGTCAAAGTTAAATAAAGAATGTTTATTATCAGAAATAAATTTAACTGATTTTAGAGGTTATGAAATATTAATTAATTGTGATTCTAATAATAAATATATAAGAATAATACTTGGTTTTAATGATTTTTTAAAAGAGCTTAATAGAGCTAAGATTATTATGAATAAAAGTAAAGAAAAAAAAGAAAATCTGGAGTTAATTATTTTTAATGAATTGAAGTCATATAATAGTGTTATTGTCAGGGTAGAAAGTGATGAAGAGGAGAGTATAGATGGCTAAGGAATTAAGTAATCAAATTGTTGCTATTGATATTGGTAGTAAAATGGTAAAATCAATCATCGGTGAAATTGATCCTGATGGAATGATTAATATTATTGGTATAGGCAAATCGGAATCTGGTTCAGGCATGAAGAAGGGGAATATTGTAAGTATTTCGCATGCTGTTGAGTCGATAAGAGAGTCTATTAATGCTGCAACCAATATGGCAACAACAGATGCTAGTGAAGTTATTATTTCTATTTCTGGAGATCATATTAAAACTTTAAATTCAAAAGCTGTTGTTGCTGTAAATGGTGAAGAAATAAAACAATATGATATTGATAAGGTTTTGCAAAAATCAAAAGATAGTTTTATTTCACAAAATAAAGAGATTATTCATATTATTCCACAGGAATACTGTGTTGATGAGCAAACTGTAAAAAATCCTGTTAATATGACAGGAAGTAGCCTTGAAGCAAAAGTTCATGTAGCACTTGCAAATAGTTCAAATGCTAAAAATCTTGTAAGTTGTTTAAATAAAAATGACTTAGAGGTTATTGATATTGTATTTGCACCGATTGCATCTTCTTATGGTGTTTTATCTGAAAATGACAAGGAATTAGGAATAATTGTAATTGATATTGGTCATGGAACAGCTACTGCTACTGCCTACTTAAATGGAAGTATTGTTTTTAGTACAATATTACCTGTTGGCGGGTATAATATTACAAATGATTTGGCTATAACACTAAATATTGATAGTCAGACTGCTGAAAAAATAAAACTTAAATATGGTTTTGTTGAGGTTACTGAAGATGATAAGGAAAATTTTTTAGAGCTTGAAAAATATGATGATATAGATATGTTTACTGTATCAAATATTATTGCTGACAGAGTTGTTGAAATTTTCGAATTATTAAAAAAAGAGCTTGAAGAGAGTGGGGTATATGATAAAATACATTCAGGAGTTATTTTAACTGGTGGTAGTGCAAATTTAAATGGCATTCAGGTTTTGGCAAATGAAGTTTTTGATAAAAATATTAAAATTGGATTTCCTCATTATAATATTAGAGGATTAACTGATTTGATTAAGCACCCTGAATATTCAACTCTTGTTGGTTTATTACATTTTGCAAAAGAATATCATTACTTAAATGTTCAAAAAAGTAAAAAAAGAAGAAAGACCGGTGATGGAAGTTCATGGTTTGGAAAAATTAAGGATGCTATAACAAAAAGACTTTAATAAATTCTATTTCTGTATGGGCTAATAATATTAATAATCGTTTTGTTTTCTGATTTTATAGCATGAGCAAATGCATCCATGTTGTTATTATCTTTAATATTTGGGTTTGCTTTATTTTTTAAAAGAGTTTTAATTGCATCAATATTCTTGAGTTTTATTGCTAGAATTAAAGGAGTTGAACCATCTGTTATTTGATTATTTAAATCTATTTTTAGAGAGATTAAATAATCAAGTACCCATGGATTTTTAGAATAAATACCCAAGTTTATAGCATTTGAATTTGAATTGTTTTTATGATGTATATCACAATTTTTTTCAACAAGTAGTTTCAATGTATTTAAATTATTTCCATAAGATGCCTCAAGAAATGCAGTACTATTACTTTGAGTAGTAATGTTAACATCTGCTCCATTCTGAATTAAATATCTAGTGATTTTATCATAATTATTATAAATTGAAATTATTAAAGGAGTAAAACCTGTTGTTGTTGTTTGATTTATTGTTTTTGGAGTTATAAGCATTTTGACTAGGTTGAAATATCCATTGTAACTTGCAAGATATAGTGGTGATTCATTTTGAGCATTAGATATTGTTAAATCAGCTTTTTTTTCAATTAATGCTTTTACAAATTCAGTATATCCGTAGTAAACAGATAGTGCTAGTGCTGTATAGCCAGTAATATTCTTATGGTTAATATCTTGATTTTTATTTAAAAAATTATAAAAATATTTTTTATTATTAAAGTATATTGATTGAATAAGTGGAGTAACTTTATTTTTATTTTCTTTATTATATTTAGCTCCTTTTTTTATTAAGAAATCTATAATTCTATTATTGTTTGTCATAAATGAATAAATTAGAGGACTGGTTTTATTAAAATCAGCCTGATTTATATCTGCTCCTTTGTTTATTAGTAGTTTTATAAAATCAAGGCTTGGATAATTATTTAGTGATGCAATAAGGGGTGTTATACCCGTTGTTAAGTCTTGTTCATTTATATTACTACCAAGGTTTATCAGTTTTTTAGCAATTTCCCATTGCCCATCGTATAATGCAAGAACAAGAATCGGTACTCCCTGATAGTCTCTTATTTGAAAATCTATTTTATAATTTAATAATAAATTTATTATTTTCCAATACTTATAACTTAGAGCATTCTGTAAAGGAGTGTATTTATATTTATCTTTTAAAGTTATATCTGCTCCTTTTTCCAAAAGAAGTTTTACTGCTTTAATATTATTGGTTTGTATTGATTTTATAAGGAAGGTAGTTCCGTTTTTTAGTATTTCATTTAATTTAATATTTTCTCTTGAACTCAAGTATAAGCCTAGAATTTCATTATTATTTATTTTTATTGCTTCATATATAGGATATTCATTATTTAAGTCAAAGGTATTAAAATTTAATTCTTTTTTCATGAAAAATCTGATAAAATCAATATTACCCGTTGAGGTAACCCATGAGTACAATTGAGCCTCATAATGTTTATCCATTTTATTTTTATTATATACTATTCTTAATATGTCTTTTTTACTTATTTCATTTATTTTTTTAGAAACTTTCTTTTCTAATATAAGTTTAAATAATTCAAAATTTCCTTTTCTTAATGGAATTTGTGCCAATGTTACATTATTTATATTTAGACTGTTTAAAATAGAACCATGAGCGATTAACCATTTCACCATTTCAGATTTATTCTCTAATAATGCAAGCATTACTGCTGTTGTATTTAATAAGTTGCCCTCATTTATGTCAATACCATTATTTAAAAGATATTCTGCAAAATCGATATTTCCTTTAATTGCAGTTAAATTTAGAAGGCTATTTCCATCCATGTCCTTACTTGTAATATCTGCTCCTGATTCAATTAATAATTTTGCAATATTCCACTCACCATTTTTAACAGCCATAACAATAGGTTTTATTTTATCCTCTCCAACTTTATTGGGGTTACACCCTTTTTTCAGTAGTAATGATACTGCCTTTTTACTGTAGTTTTTTATTGCCATTGTTAAGTATGTTTCATGTTTATTATTTATTAGTTTTAAATTAATTCTAGGAGATAGTATTAATTCTGACGCTGATTTCACACTATTATATGAAATCGCATGAGCCAATGCAGTGTTACCATTTTCATCTTTTATATTTATATTTGCATTTTTTTCAATAAGATATTTTACTGTTTTGTAATTATCTTTAGATGCTGCAATCATTAAGGCTGTTTTATTGTTAAATTTTTTATTAATAAAAATTCCTTTATCTATTAAGTCCTTTACAATATTTAAATTTCCTCCTTCTGATGCATAAAATAAAAGTTCTATATCAAGAGTCTTGAAATCTCTTAAAATAGCTCCTTTTTCTATTAATAATTTAAATATGTTATAATTGCCATATCTTGCTGCAATATGTAAAGGTGTTTCATTTAAATGATTTTTTAAATAAAAGTTATATGCTTTATTATTTAATAAGTATGAAACAAAATCTGTATTTCCACTGGCAATTGCATACATTAAACATGAATTACCTTTGTTATCAAGACTATATAGTGGTAAATTTAATGACTCCAGATATTTAAAGGTATCTAATTTACCTGAGATTGAGGCCATAAATAATGCATTATGTTTGTCTGTATTTTTAGCAAAGATATTAGCTTTGTGTTTGATTAATAATTTTATTATTTCCAGATTGGAATAATATGATGCAAGTAAAAATGGTGTATTTCCTTTATTGTCTATTATTTCCAGATTTTTATATATTTTGAGACTTTCTTTTACTATTTTTATATTTCCACCCTTAATTGCAAAGTGTAGAATTGTATTATTATTATTATCTCTTAAATATGGGTTTGCTCCTTTAGTAATGAGTTTATTAAAGAGATTATAGTCTCCTGCTTCTGCTGATTTCATTAGTAAGGTTTGCCTTTTTACGTCAAAATGATTTATATTGTTTTCATTTATATTCTTAAGATTCTTGTAGTGGGAGTTTTTTAATATATTATTTTTATATTCTAAGCTTTTTATGTTTTGCGAAGCACAACCTAAAAAGAAAATTAATATAGAAAATAACATAACTAATCTCATATTTGTCATCATTTTTTTCCTTGTTTAATAATTTTAATAATATTAGAAAATAAATTTTTTACTGTCATAAAAATCTTGCCATATTTTTTCTTTTCTACCCCTTTTTTTAACAATTGCATTAAAATAATTTTTTAATACAGAAATATCATCATAATTATCTTTAATTAGGCTACCTGATATGTTTCTGGCAATGTGTTCAGGTTTTATATCTCCATTATCATAATAATAAGCATCTAATGCAGCAGAATAGAATACAGATACTGCTTCAGCTGTTGAAACTGTGGAATTCATTTTTTCTAGTTTTTCACCATTTTTACCAATACCATTTCTTAGTTCACTAAAGGTAATTGCAAGCATATTAACTAGTTCATTTTCTATTTTCATGTTAATATCATTATATAATAATAGCTTTTTACTTTCTTTTTTAATAATTTCTGTTTCAAGTTTTAAGTTATCTATTGGCTTTACTGTTTCAAAATTGAATCTTCTCTTTAAGGCAGAACTCATTTCATTTACACCTCTGTCTCTGGAGTTTGCTGTTGCAATTATGTTAAAACCTTTTTGGGCAAACAGTGTAGAGTCCGTTTCCGGGATATTTAAAACTTTATCACTCATAATACTTATTAGGGTATCTTGTATTTCTGATGGAACTCTTGTTATTTCTTCAAATCTTGTTATTACTCCTTGTTCCATACCAACATAAATAGGGGAGGGGATAAGTGCTTCTGGAATTGGTCCTTTTGATAATAAAAGAGAGTAGTTCCAGCTGTATTTAATGCTATTTTCTGTAATTCCTGCAGTGCCTTGGATTGTATTTTTGCTGTTTCCTGAAATAGCAGCTGTTAGTAATTCGCTAAGCATTGTTTTAGCTGTTCCTGGCTCACCAATTAGCATTAATCCTCTATTACCGGTTAATGTAATAATTGCTCTTTCTATAAGGGAATCATTTCCAAAATATTTTTGTTCAATAACTATTTCTTTTTCTTTTTTACCTACTTTATATTTTAATGTTTTCCCATTACTTCCTAATATAAACATTCTAACCATTTTAGGAGATAACTTAAAAAAATCTGGTTTTGAAAACTTGTCATTTTGTAATAATGCTTCAAGTTCGTCTTTGTATATTACTTCCATTGGTGGCTTAATTATTTTTACTTCTTTTTTCATTGTTTTCCTTGAGGTTTTTTATAATATTGTCTGGCAAATTTTAAAATTAAATTAACTTTTTGAATACTTAACTTATAATGATTTGCAATATTAATTGATGCTGATTTAATTGACAAGTTTTTATTTTTTTTCATTTCCTGAGAAATTTGTACAAGAGTTTTATAATCATATTTTAACATATAATGTTTTATGCCTTTTTTTTGTAAGCTTTCTCTTGATACATAATTTAAAAACTTTACATTTAATCTAACTGAATTTGATTTTAATTTTGCTTCATATCTTGCAACCACACCAGATATTTTTTCTATACCTATATGTTTAATATCTATGATAATATGACTTCTTTTTTTCATGTATTTATCAACAAATTCTTCCAAAAATAATTTTAATTGCTCATCTCTTAAATTATAAGGTATTGATATATCATAGTAAATGTAGCTGCCATTTGAATTTTTCATGATTTTTTCTTTGTTTATTCTGAAATTTAATCCAAGTAATGAGAAGTTTTCCTTAGTAGTTTTATTATTGAAATCATCTGCAAATTTAATTGTTCTGTTCATTAATTTATTAAAGTTTTCAGGTGTCCTATAGTCTTTTTCTTCTATACATGAAGTTACTGAAATAATAATTATAATAAATAGAAAAATCTTACTTTTTATTTTTTTCCTGTAGATTAACAAATTCATTTATTATTACTTTATCCTCTTCTGAAATTTCTGTAAACTTAACTCCCATTTGCCCATTATTTACCCAAACAATAACGCCTTCTGCATAAGCAACTTTATCACTTAATTCGGGGAAATGCAAATCTACATAAACTTCTGTTCCTATTGCTTCAAGTTGTGTGGCAATAATTTTAACTCCACCCACACTTACATCAATTATTTTTTGAAACATTAATACTTCATTTCCAGTATAGTCTATATAGGCCTCTCCTGAAATTCTAACATGTTTTCTTTTATTATTTTCTACCATTTCTTAGTCTCCACATAGATAAAAAGGGTCATATTTTTTTATTTTTATACAGTATTTCTTAGCTTCTTTTTTATTTCCAACCAATGAATATGTGTTTTCTATTTTTATTAAGAGGGAAATGTTTTTTTCATTTTTCTTATATAGGCTAAGAAATATTTTAATAGCTTTGTTATAGTGTTTTCTTTTTATTAGGCGAATAGCCTTCATATTTAAATTATTTTCTTCAGTTGTAAATCCAAGTGAAATCTTAATTTTTCTCAGTTCCTTATTGTCTTTATCTCCTAATCCTGCTGGTAAGATAAAGGATGGTTCATTTTTATCTGCAACATTTTCTTTATTATTAGGTTCTTTTTTCAAGTATATTATTTCTACTTTTTCGTTGTTATTGTCTGAATCTTTTGCTAAGCGAGTATCATCTTGTTTGTTAGTATTATTTATTATATCTTTTCTAAGATATAATTTACCATCTATTTTTAATTCATTTAGATTTTTTTTCTCAAAGGATACATCTCTTAAATATTCAAATTTATCAAGTTTATCTTCTTTTACATATAATTTTAATTTTTTATCATTCAGATTTCCTTTCATGAGATGATAAAGTATATACTCTTCTCCTTCAAACTGCTGTTTAATTATTCTAAAAACAGATATTTGTTTTTTATTTTGAGAAATACTTGCACTATTACCTGCTCCCATTGTATTTATTTTCCATTCTCCAATATAGTTATTAGAAAATAAATTTATTGTTAGTAAGAAAAGAATTACTATTAACAAGTATTTCATAGTCAACTCCCTGAATATATCTATAATAGTATCGTAATATTTATATAAAAATCAAATAAATTAGTTGAAAATCAATAATATTGTCATTTTTTCTTAAAATTTATATTATTTTATTGCATATAGGATTGTTTTTAATTGTTTTTCTGGTATTTTTGAACTCAATAGTGAAGATGTCCCATCTTTATTTTTCCAAATTGCTGTTGAAATACCCTCGGTATTTCTTATAAAAAATACTTTATTTTTTATTTTTATTTTTTTTAACTGGTCTGTAGGTATTGGAGAAGTAATATTTTTATAGATTAATTTATTTCCTTTGTAGTGATAATAAACTATTGGTTTGTTTTTATTAAAAGCAAGACCTAGTGGTGTTATTTTTATTTTTTCTTTATCAAATTTTAATAACTTAAAGCTTTTATAATTATGGTATAGTATCCATTTGGATAGTTTATTTTCGTTGTTAGATACAATTTTTATATCTTTTTTGAATTCTAAATCATAATTTTCTGATATTGTTGAATAGCCCATTGACATTTTTGATATAAAAACGATTGATACAAGTAAAATAGATACACTTGAAAGGCCTTTAATTGTAAATATATTATAATTAAATAGATATTGTTTTTTATTGTTCAGTATTTTTTCTTTTAAGTCAAGTGGAGCTTTAGTCATATTTGTTTTGATTTTTGCTTTAAAAAACTTATGGAATTCTGATTCATAATTATATAAATTTCTACAAGAACTACATATTTTTAAATGTTCTTCTACTTCAAAATACTCTTGTTCTGTTAGCTCATCATCTAAATAGTTATATAAAAGCATTTCAATAGTTTTACAATTCATATATTATCCTACTAATTTAACTATTTTATTAGTTTTTCTTTCTTCTTTTAATAATCCCATTTCTTCTGCTCTATGGTATAGTTTGCTTTGGAGCATTTTTCTTGCTCTAAATAATTTACTCATGATTGTTCCCATTGGTGCATCAAGTATTTCAGATATTTCTTTATAAGAAAACTCATAAACATCTGCATAGAGTATCATCATTTTAAAATTATCTGGGAGTGAATCAAGTTCTTTATGAATATCTTCTCCAAGTTTTTTAAAGAAGTATTTATTTTCAGGTGAACGATTATCTTTTTTTACACTGTCTTCTAGCCAGTTATAATAAATACTTTCATTGTCATTAAAATCCATTATGAGGTTTTCTCTTCTCTTTTTTCTATAATCATTAATAAAGGTATTTGTTAGAATTCTAAACATCCAAGCTTTTAGATTGGTATCTTCTTTAAATTTCTTATAGTTACTAAATGCTTTTAAGTATGTTTCTTGAACTAAGTCAGAAGCTTTTGTTTCATCTCTTGTAAACTTTAAAGCTAAATAGTATAAATTATCCATATACTTTAATGATTCTGTTTCAAATTTCTTTTTTCTGCTATTAAATAACATAACACCTCCATTTGATAATTAATGTGGAATCAACTATCACTTTAATAAACAAAGTATAAATAATTTTATTTCATACTTTCTTGTATATATATTAACAATTAAAAAAAAAATTGCAAGAAATGTTAATCAATGTTAAAAAGATGATTTGGGACTTGATGTTTAAATTTTTTTTAATTTTATTGTTATTTTCTTCTTATATATTTTCAAGTGAAATAATAAACCAAGAAAAAACCAATGAAGCTAATGAAGCTAATGAAGAGGAAGATAAGGATATCTTTATTGTAACACCAAGTAGAGATGCAATAAATAGTTTATTTAAGTATTCTGTTGATGGGATGGATTTTTTATTTTCTTTTGGAGAAAAAAATGAAGATGGTAAATCAAGTTATATTGATTTAAAAATAGGTCCTTTATATGAAAAGTATATTGCCTTAGGTTATGCATGGGATACAAGTGCAAGAATAATTCTGCCAAATACAAAGAAAAAATTCAGATTATTTATGAAAAATATGGAGTCTGAAGATGATAAGGGTAGTTTTGCTAGTCAAGAGAGTAGTGAATATAAAAATCAGAGTTTTGTTTTTGGAATACAGTTTGTTAAAACTTTTTTTAAGCATCTTTCTTCTGGAGTATCTTTGGGAGCAAGATTTAACTCTTTTTATCCAGACCCATTTTTTAGGCTATCTTTAAAGCTTCCAATAATATTTGAAAAATATTGGAAATTAAATATTGGAAATTCTATGTATTATTTTTTACTTTATAATCTTGAGAATAAAGCTTATCTGTATTTATCATATTTGATTAATAGTAAAACAAAAATAATGTCTTATAACTATTATAGATATAGAGAATACTATAGTTTACATGAAGTAAAGAATGGTTTAGGAATTTATTACTTAATTACAAGAAATTTTATTATTAACTATGAAGTAGAGGTGTTAAGAAAAAAAGATGATTTATTTTCTTTTGATGTTTCATATTATTATGCCGGTTTAACATTTAAGCATATCTTTCATGAAGATTGGTTATATTATGAGCTGAAACCAGGGTTTTATTTTAGACATGAAAATAACTTTCAAGTTTCCCCAAGAATTCTACTATATTTTGGTATAATTTTTAGAACTAAATAAAAATCTTGAATTAATTATATAAAAATACTATATTTGGAAATAGTTTTGAATAGGGGAGTCTTATGGATAAAAAAGAAATTTTTAGTAAAGTTAGAGAAATATTTAAAATTGAATTTACTGATTATAATAAAGAAATTACAATGAAAACAACATTTAGTGATATAAGAGGACATAAGCTGGATAAAAAAGAATTTCTTTTACAAGTAGAGGAGTTTTTTGAACTACGAATAGCACCAAGAAACTTGTCTAAGATAGATACTGTTAATGACCTTGTTGAACACTTACATAAAATTGTTTAATCGCCTGTATTTTTTCTAAATTTTTCAAGTATAATAACTAATATAATACTGAATAAATAAAGTAATATCAATGGTGCAGCCATTAACACTTGAGACATTATGTCTGGAGGAGTTAAAAGTGCTGCCACTAAAAAAATTATTATAATAGCAAATTTAAAAAATCTTATTAATCCTTTTGAAGATATTATTCGTAGGAATGCCAGCATTACAAGTACAAGTGGAAGTTCAAATATTATTCCAAAACCAAGTAACATTTTAGAAAAAATTTTAAAATAAGAATCCATTGTTAAAATTGGAGTTAATCCTGTTTTGGCAAAACTTAATGCAAAGTCAATAATAAATGGAAAAACCAAAAAGTAACCACTTAATGCACCACCTATAAATAAAATGGTTGCAAAAATTACAACAGGTATAATAAAGTATGCTTCTTTTTCCTTGAATGCAGGAGCAAAAAATCTCCATATAAAATAAAATATAAAGGGAAAAGAAATAAATAGTCCTGTTAGTAATGCTACTTTTAGATATATTAAAAA
>Ga0256827_10001739_pt1 | contig 14042 bp, 11 predicted proteins | sample CV84metaG_FD_185977 | JGI IMG/M metagenome (GOLD analysis project Ga0256827, IMG submission 185977) | Hydrothermal vent microbial communities from East Pacific Rise, Pacific Ocean - CV84 | ecosystem: Environmental > Aquatic > Marine > Hydrothermal vents | place: Pacific Ocean: East Pacific Rise... | reverse complement strand
AGCTGCCACCGGCGCTGGTAAATCATTTTTGGCAATTAATCTATTAGATGGTTTTCAAAATGTAGAAAATAAGCCTCTTATTTGGATAATAGATAGAGGTGGTTCTTTTATAGATTTTACTGATATTAAAGGTGGAATAAATATAAGACTGGATAAAAATTCAAACTATACTTGTATGAATCCTTTTTCTTTTGTTGAAGTTACAGCTCAATTAATTAAAGTTGGTAACATGATTACAGATTTTGAAAAAGTTTCTTTAAAAGAAAATGAAGAAGAAATAGATAACAAAGAAGAAATTAAAGTTTTGTATAAAGAAATAGTTGATTATGCTAATACTTTAAATATTATTGTATTAACTGAAGAAGAAATTAAAGAAATTTCTAAAGTAGAAAGAGAGTTAAATGATTATTTAGTTTATGATAATAAAAATTTAACTATAAAAACAGAATTCACAATGACAAAAGCTAGTGAAACTGTTGCTTTATTTACTGAATTAATGACTTTTATGATTGGTATTCCTGATATAAAAAGTGATGATTCTTTAAGAATTAAATTAAAGCAGTTTATACCTATTGTTTTTGAAGAAGAAATACTTAAAACATTACATACACAAAAAGGTTCTGTAAATAAATATGTCTTAACAAGTGATTTTAAAAGGAATCTTAAGGAAAAAATGATGTCTGCTGGTAAAAGGTTACAAGGTTCTGATTTTGACATATTTGAAGGTGATATAGATAGTAAATTATCTCCACTTGATAAATTTATCAATCCAAATGATTTTGGAAAACTTTTCAATGGAAAACCAAATTTAGATTTCAGTGCTGATTTAATCAATGTAGATTTTGAGTTAATTAATGATGAAGATATCTCTAACTTATTAGTTATGGCTTTATCATATAATTTTGTTGCTGTTATGACAGATAAAAGATTAAAGTCAAAAAGAAAATTAATTTTAGTAGATGAAGCCCACACTGTACTTAATAGTAAAAGTATAGCTGGAATTTCTAGTTTTGCATATATTTATAGGGTAGCTAGAAAATACTCTGCATCTATTGGGCTTATTGCACAATCAATTGCTGACTTTTATGTAACAGATGCACATCCAGATAAACAACCTCATTATAATGGTATTGTAGGTAATGCAAAATGGAAATTTATATTAAAAGACCATTCAGAAGCATTATTAGATACAACTGGTTTTACAAAGGAAGTCAAAAAAAGAGTTTCACAAAATAAATCTTTTAATTTTTATATTGACAGTAAAGTATCTGGATTTGCTGGAATGATAATGTCTGATATAGATTATGCTATGGCATCTTCTTCTGCTGATGAATATGAATTAATGTCTGTTTTTGAAAGTTATCTAAATTCAATTCCAAAAAAATTATTATTATTTAGTATATTTTTCAAAAAAGATTTTGTATCTAATTTTAATAATTCTGGAAATTTCATTAAAGCTTATAATGGTAAAGAAGATATTAAACATAATATGGATTTGTTAAAAACTGTTTTTCATGGTAAAGAAGAAATACTAAAAGCTAATAATTTTGATATTGAAAATTTCTATAAAATAATACAAGAAAAACTAAGCAAAACAAGTGTTGATAAAATTTCAAATGATAAAATGTTAAAAGATAAATTTATTTGGTCTGCTTTATTAACATATGCAATAGCTAATAACTTAACTTTTGAATTAGTTAATGTAATAATAAAAGATATTAAATAGCATAAATAATCATATAATATATTATATATACAAGGAGATAATTTTTTATGGCACAAAATGAAGAAGAAATAGACAACAAAACAAAAAACAAGAATTTTAAAAATGAAGCTGAATTTAAAAAACATTTAAATAAAAGAGAAAAGAAAATAACTTCTCTTACTAAATTAAAACTTTATTTAGTTGCTCCAAAAACTAGATTCAAGTTTGGAATGTTATTATTAACACTACCATATATATTTATGTTGCTTTTTATAACAACTGCTACATTGATTTCTTTAAACTCACAAAATGAAATATCTGGTTCTGCTTTCAATAGTGGATTATCTTATTTTTCTGATTTAACACAAAATCTGTATATCTATTCTATAAATATATTAAATTTTGGTTTTTTAGATTTATTAATTGGATATTCAGTAGAAGAACTTTTTACTTTTTTTAGTGAATTATTATCTGTTAAAGGTGAAAATGTAATTTTTAGTATCTTTAAAGCTACAATAGCTATATCATTAATTCACTCTACAATAACTTTTTTAATTGTTATACTGATTAACAAATTTTCTATAAAAGCTATTCTTAAAAGAGAAAAAGCCAAAAAATTATCAAAAGATATTATAGAAACTTCTAATTTACTTAATAATCCCTCTGATATAGAAGAAGAAAGACTTAATAATAAAAAATTAAATGAATTAAAAGAAAAAATGTTAAAAACAGCAAAAGAGGCTAAACTTTCTGAAAAGCCTTTTTTAAGAAGAATAGCATCTCTAGTTTATAAAAAATCTTTTAAAGATAAAGATGCTGTTTTTGGTAATAGATTAGCAAGTGTTTTTGTTACAGAAGTTACAGAAAATATTGTTAAAGAAGCAACTATTTTAAGAACTGCTGAAGAAGTTAAGTCAATATTTTTTGATAAAAAACTAGTAGGTGGAAAGAAAAATGTAGAATTGTTAAAGAATTTAAACTTAAAATTTGATTTAGAAACTTTTTTAAGTAGAGAAAAATATAGTGAAGCAGATTATGAAGAATGGTTTAAAATAATGTTTTTGTTAAGTTTTTTAATAAACACTAACTATTCAAAAGTTTTTGATTATTTAGAAACACAAGGCATTGTATTCAACCATAAAGAAAGAGATATATTAAAATTTGCTAGAAAAATAGCTTTATCTGATATTAATAAAAAATTATCTGATGATATATTATCTTTACCTATGCATCTTATGCTACCAGCTATGACAGAAGAAGATAATCTTAAAAAAATAGCAAATATTTATTTAGATTTTACTAAAAGAAATATGGAAGCAACAACTGCACTAATTTCCAAAAAACCAGCTGATGGTAGTGAAAATTATGAAAATGAAAAATCTGAATTTGTAGAAGAATTCAAAAGATACTTATCTGATTATGAAAAGACTATACAAGATTTTTGTTTTGTTGCTTTAAAAGATAGTGAATTTAATGAATTATCTAAAAACTTTGAAGAAAATATAAAAATTGCTATACAAACAAAATATAGAATTATAGATTATACAGATATAGATAATTTAAAAGCAATTACTGCTGATTTTGCAACTATTAGAATAGATGACTTTATTAGTTTATTAAATGCAATGATTAAAAAAGAAGCAACTTCAAAAGAACATTATAATAAAACTTTTATGCCACTTTATCAACAATATTATTTATTAGTTATTGATAATAAAGAAGAATTAGAAGCTATATACACAGAAGATTTAAAATAAGAAGTTAAAGACTTAAAATAAACATATAATATGATTAAAGGAAAACAAAATGAAACTAAATAAAATAATACCTCTACTATTAGTGAATATCTTTTTACAAGCAGATGATTTCTCATTAAAAGAATGGGATACATTATCAAAAATTGAAAAAGAAGAAACTATTAAAGGTGTATATAGATTATATATGAAAAAAGCAGAAGAAAAAGAAGAAGCAACTTCAAAACTTCAAATTATGATGGCTGATTTTACTAAAAGAAAAATGGAAGCTTTAATGTCAAAAGAAAAAGTTTCAATAGTTTTTAATGAAGATACTTTATTTGATTTAGAAAATAGAGTTCAATATGTATTAAATTTAGAAACAAATGATATAGAGCAATTATCAAATGTGGTAATAAAAGATAATTTAGAAGAATATTCTATTATCATTGCTTATGATAATGCATCTGGATACATAAAGATAGAAAATAATGAAGGAAGAATGGCTTTAATGTCTATTCCAGAAGATAAAATCCTTGATATTAAGCAATTACAAGAACAATTACAATTTATGAAACCAGAACTAGGTCAAAAATTACAAGAACTTATCAATTCTTTTACTCCTAAACCTTCAGAATTTGCAGAACCAGAAAGAATATAATTTCTTTTTTGGTAATTTCAAAAAATAAACATATAATATATATAACTACAAAAAGGAAATAAATATTATGAAATTAAATCTATCTATAATAGCTATATTGTTTTTAAGCAATAATTTAATTGCAGACCCTTTATCAAAAATCAAAAAAGAATTTAAATATAAAGAAACAAATGTAAAATTATCATTAAAGCAACCTAAGAAAGTAGAAGATTTTGATATTTTCTTTAATACACTAGATAATAGTAATAAAAAAATAAAAGAAATAAAAAATTCTAAACTTATTAAAGAGCCTATTAAAACAAATAATAAAGTTGTTTTACCAAGTGAGACAAAAAAGCCTATTATGAAATTAGAAAAGAAAAAATATATTTTAGAAAATAAAGATATTATTGAAGTTTCTATGCAAGATAGAGAAAAAATAGATGAATTAAATAAAGTTTTAGAAGATATAAATAACACTTTAAATGATACAAAAATTACAAAGCCTATAAAACAACAACCTATAATAGAAACTCCTACTTATATCAAACCTATTGAGACTATCAAGCCAATAGTTAGAACAAAGATAGTAGAAAAGATAATTTATAAAGATAAAGAAGTAATTAAAGAAGTTATTATTGATAAAACAAAAGAATATCAAGAAGAAATATATTCTAACATTATCAATCTTTTAAAGAAAAGAAGTTATAAAGAAGTTATATCTATAATTTCAAATACTAGTTTAGATAAAATAGATGAAGAGAAATTAAGAAATGTAAAAGCTTTGTTATTAGCAGTATTTTCTTTACACAATCAAAATATTGATTTATCTTCTTTATATAATCTAAAAGATGAAAATTTAATAAATTTATTTTATATTGATTTTTTCACAAAAGTATCACAAAAAACAATGATAGACAAGCAATATTTAAAGAAAATGAGAAAATTAACTTTAATATTAAAAGGTAATAAAATAATTTCTGATAGACAATCTTATTTATACATAGCACAATTTAAGATTTTAACAGGTGATTTTGTATCTGCTTTAAAAACATTAACTTATATTAAAGAAGACAATATTGACAGTAGAGAGTTAAAACATAAACTTTTTAAAACATTAATGGTTTATCAAGAAGAAAGGTTTTTACAATTTAAAACAACTCATCAAGACTGGTCAAATAAAAATTTAAGAAAGGGAAAATAATATGAAAACTAAAATTACATTATCTTTAATAGCATTATCTTTAATAGGTAATACATTATCTGCTAAATCTTTTCTAACTTCTAAACAAATAGAAAACAATGATATAGCAAAAGTGGAAACTAAACCTGAAGCAGAACAAGATACTTTATCTATACAGCAAAAAAATGCTAATTTAAAGAATAAAGAGGAAGTAAAGTTATTGCAAAGAAAAATTAAAGAATCTAAAAGAATAGCATTATCTATTTCAAATAGAAAGAAATTTAATTTACAAGAAAAAATAATTCAATTAAAGAAAACTTCTAAATGGTTAAAGATAGTTATCCCTTATGGTCAATTATCTACTTTAAAATTTGATAGTAAGATAGAAGAGATAAATACACTAGATAATAAGAAAAATACTATAAAATGGGTTAGTGATATTAAATCTGAAGAAAATAAAAAGATTATTTTTACCAATTTAGATATTAGCTTACAACAAATACTTAAAATAAAATTCACTAATGGTAGAGAAATAAGATTAGAATTAACAGTTGGTGATGAACCAGCTTTAAGACATATAGAATATAAAGTTTTTTTAAATGGTAATCCAAATGATATTATTTCTGAACTTAAAAAGGGTTTTAAAGTTAAAAATATAACAGAGAATTTTAATAATATTGCAGCTAAAATAATTAATGATTTAGTGTCTAATCAATATACAGAAACTACAAAAGTTATAAATGAAAGTAGAATTGAATTTCAACTTAAAAATGATATATCAAGAAGAACAATTTTTGATAATATAGCTAAACAAAAAACTATAAAAGGTATGGAAGAGGTTAATTTTAAAATGGTTATTGAAAATATTTATTCTACCCCATATGTAGAGTCTAATGTTAGAACAAGAAAAATGAATAGATTAAATGTAGTAGAAATTAAAGTAACTAATAATATGAGAGATAAAATATTTGTTTTATCACCAGTTTTTATTAAAAACAGATTCCCAAATTTTGTTGCTTTTTGGTTAGGTGATTTAGATACAAAAGAAAATCACTTAAAACCACTAGGAAGTATTAGTATTATTATAGTGACAGAAGATATTAAGAATATGTTGGATGACTAAAAATGAGTGCAAATAAAATATTAGAAGAAATATCTTTACAAGAACAACAATTATCAAAACTTATTAAATACAATGATATTAATATCAAGAATATATCTTTATTTGAAGAAGATTTAAATACTTTTGAAAATGAAGAAATATTATCTATGATTGTTTTATCTAAAAGTAATATAGATATTGAATTAACATTACAAGATATTGTTTTGAAAAAAGAAACAAATATAATTATGAAAAAAAACAATTACAATTTATCAACTGTTATAGAAGAATCATTAAAAACTAATGATAATGAATTTTTACAAAAAATGAAAAAACTAACTACTGTTACTTCTCTACTTATTTTTATTTCAAAAATACAAAATCAAAAAGAAAGATATTTAGAAATATATGAGGTATATAAAATTAAAAATGCTAATTTAGAAAAACAATATGACAAATTAACAAATTTAACAACTTTAGCTGAAAAGTTAAAGAAAACAACTAAAACTAAAAGTAAATTACAAGATTTATTTAGTGATTTAGGTATAAGGTAATAATATGATTGATAAAATTAAAGTATTAACTACATTACTTAGTGATAATGCTGAAAAAGAGCATAATGTAATAGAACTATTTGAAAAAAGTAAAGAAGAAAAAATAGTTATTTCTAAAAAAGATATAAGTAAGTTAACTAATTTAAAAGAAAATATTAAATTAAATGAAAATGAAGATAATTTAGATTTTAATATAGCTAACATATTAAATAAAGAAAAAGTAGAAGAATATTCATACAATGAAACTACCTCTAATATAAATCTAGTTTTATATAAATTATTATTATTTACAGGTAAAGAATTGACAGAAGAAGAAGATTTTTCTATAAAAAATGAAGATGTTTTAAAAATTCTTTTAGAAATGAAAAATTCTGCTGATGAAATCAATGATAAACATAATAAGATAGCAAAAACTATAAAAGATATTGATGAAATTCAACCAATTATTGAAGAAAAATTAACTATTATAGAAGCTCAAACAAAAGTTTTTGATAGTCAAATAAATTCAAATGATATTCACATTGAAATGATAAACAAAAAGATTAAGAAATATATTAGTAATTTTAAAAAATAAACATATAATATAAATATATCAAAAGGAGCTATAAATGACTGATGTTAATGAACATAAACATAAATCACTAAATGATATTAGAAAAGTTAATAATAAAAAACTGATTGTTATGTCTTTTAATATGGAAGAATTTACATTATTGTTTGTTCTTGGTGGTGGTCTAGGTATAGCAATAGGAATGTCACTTGGTATAGCCAATATACTAGTAAAAACACTTGTTATGCAAGTTCCAGTAGGATTAGATGGTTTAATATATTTAAGTTCTTCTTTGGGGATATTCTTAACACTTGCTGTTATATTTATAAAATACAGTTCTAAAAATTTGGGTAGAAATTCTATTCACTTTATTATGACTGATATTTTAAAAAATATATTTAGTAAAAGAAAAACAACAGATATAAAGCCTACAATAGAAATTAAAACAGGAGAAAAAGGAATTATGAAAATTACAGAAAGAAAATTAACAGAAGGTATGATTATGGGTGGTTTCTTGTTTGTTGTTGCTTTTGCAATAGCAACTTTTAGTTATTCATTTTTAGTAACTTCTAATCAACTATCAAATGTTGAAAAAGCTGCTTCAAAAGAAAAAGTAGTAATAGTAACAGAAACAGGTGAAGTTCAAAAAAGAAAAGTATATGAAAATGATAAAGATGTTGCTTTGGCACTTGGATTAGAATTATCAAAGAAACTTTTTTCTTTTGATTACAAAACAGTTCAAGAAGATAATGCTATATATATTAGAAATTTTGCTCTTGATAATATCTTTAATGTATATAAAGGTTATATTGAAGGGAAACTTAATGAAGATAAATTTTCAAAACCTAATTATAAAATGTTTATAAAACAATATGCTTTTAGTCAAGATAGTGATAACAACTTTATATTAGAAGAATCTGTTACTATTAAGAGATATACAAGTGATAAAGATGAAACTTCAAAAGATTATTATTTGAAGATAAAAATAGCTAAATCACAACCTACAACTAATAATTCTTTAGGATTTTTTATGACTTCTTTTGCTCTTGAAGTTTATAATTCTGAAGAACATTCTGAAAGATTTCAATAAACTTTAATCTTTCCCCTCCTTTTTTAACATTTCCTTATTTTAATCATATAATATATATAACAAGATAAGGAATTTTAAATGTATCAAAAAGTAATCACTATCACATTATTAAGTTTATCTGGCTTATATGCCAATTCTTTAATGGATAATCAACTAAATCAAGGTTTAAATAATTTAACTAATGATTATAACAAAGTTGAAACAAAACAATTAAACAAAACAAATGCTTCTGTTAATTCAAAACTAAATATTTTAATAAACAATTTTGAAGAAAGTAAAAGAGCTAAATTTCACAATAAAAAATCACAAGAATTAGATATATATTTTAGAGAAAATATAAAAATAATAGATAATAGATATGTGGAAAAAACTCCAGCTGGTTGGAAAAGATTTAAAATTATAAATACTGAAGATTATAAATAAAAGGAAAATGATATGGCAATAGATATTCATGGTAAAGGTGGTAAAAAACCTACTCTTAATAAAGAAGAAACTAAAATGATAGAAAATTCTTCTATTAAAAAAGAAGATTTAACTACTTCAAAAACTAAGAAGAAATTCAATTTAGATTTAAATAGTTATACACCTATGCAAAAATATATTGGTGTTGGTGCTGGTTTTATTGTTTTTATATCTTTATTCACATTATTTACAGGTGATAATGAATCACAAGCAAGAATACAAAAAGAAGTTTTTCAATCTGTAAAAATACAAAAGAATACAAAAATTGATTTAACTAAAAAGAAAGCTGGTGATGCTGAAAGTCAAGACATTTTTGATAAAGTTAATTCTTTACAATCTCAACTTGATACTTTAGAAAGTAAGAAAACAGGTTATTCTAATGCTAAATTAGATACTACTGTTATTTTTAAGTCTTTTATAGATTTATCTAAAATTTTAGTTAGGGATAAATTCATATTAGAAGATAATACTAAACTTAATGTAAAATATGTTGAAAATTCTTCTATGTTAGAATTTGTTTCTAATGGAATTACTACAAGAATGGATGAAACTACTTTAATTCCTTTTAAAATTGGTTATATAATTAGTTCTGGTGAAGGTTCTAATGTTTATATAGTAGCTGGTGATACAGATAAAATAAACTTACAAATGGATATTTGGGAACTAAGTAATACTTCTCCATTAAAGAAAACTATTAGTATTGAAGATAAATCACAAGTATTACAGTATATAACTGATAAAACTTCTAATGAAGAGGGAACAGTAGTTCAAAAATATGAAAATCAATTAGTTTTAATTTCTAAAACTGGTGAAGTTAAACAAGTTCTTAAATATAAATTAGGAAATGAAAGTTTTAATAATAATGCTTTAGGTGAAACTTTACAATCTGATACTATATTAGGTTTTATGAATAATGATTTAGAAACAATAAAGATAGATAAAGATGGTTTAGTTAGAAGAAATGGACAATTAGAATATAATGATGCTAATGCTAGATACTCTATGAAGTTATTAAAAGTTGAAGATAGTGAATCAAAAGTTAAAATAAATTATATAGCTATTTATAAAAATAAGATACTTATAGACCACTTGACTTTAAAATCAATCAAAAATGTATATTTTAAAGTATATAAAGATAATGAAAATGATGAATTTGTTAATGAAAATGGTGTTATATTTAGACTAGATATAAATGGTGTTAAAATAAGAGAAGGTAAAGGTATCATAATTGGTAAGATTAAAAACAAATCTGTTGTTAAAACTACTATTACATTAAATGAAAATAAAGTTGAAACTTTTTCTTTAAAATCAATAACACTTGATGACAATGGAAATCAAAAATCAATAACACTTGTTGGTGATAATGGTATTTTATATAGAGTTGAAAATAACCAAGTAGAATATGAAGGTATTATTGAACCTATTAATGTTTTTAAATTAGATAGTGCTAAATATTTATATAGAAACAATTTTAAAGTAGCTAAGATTAAAAAAATAAAAATAAACTCAAATGTTGGTATAGAAATTATTACTAAAAATGATTATTTAATTAAGTTAGTATCTAAAACAAAATATTCTATTACAAATAATAAAACAAAAGAAGTTTATTTTAAAGATGAAAAATTAGATTTTAAAATAAATAAAGCTGATAACTCTATTACAATTTCTTCAAATGAAAAAGTGAATGTTGATAAAATTAAAAAAACAGTTAATAATATCAATTATTTTAAATTACAAGAAACTGATGAGGCATATGTATTATATGATGAACTAGGAACTAATTTTAAAACTATTGAAAAAGCTAAAAAAGTAGAATATCTTAAAGAAAAAATAGTTAATATGAAAATTACAAAAGGTGAAATGTTTTCATTGTTTTATACTATTGATACAAAAACTGGAACTGTTAAATCTGATGAAGTTGGTGAATATATCTTAAAGAAAGATACTAATAATAGTGTATTAAAAAGATTTAATAATAATTTAACTTCAAGAAAGAATTTTAAAGAGAAGAAAGAGAAAATTGTTAAAAAAGAAACTATATCTATTAAAGAAATGTTTGCTAATAACTATAATATACAAAATTTTACTTTTGAAACAGTTGATGGAAAAAAGTTAAAGATATTTGGTCAAAACACTATCAAGATAGATAATTTTAATATTAAGATAGATAAAGCTTCTTTATATAATAAGAAAAGAAATTTATTTGAAATAAAATTCAATGATAAAGAAAACTATTCTAATGCTAAAAAATTAAACAAAAAATTTGGTGAAGGAACTATCAATTTATATATAGATAGTATTAAAACTAAATATAGCAATTACAATGTTGATAGCAAGTTTCTTTTTGATGTTAAAAATTTCAGAATAATTAAAACTGAACTAGGTTATGAAAAAGTAATTTCTGAAAACTTTGATATGATTGAAAATAAAATTATTGTTATTACTGGTAAAAAAATATATAATTTAGAAATAAATAATATGAAATCTATAAATGAAGGTGTTTTATTTAGTCTTCAAAAAGCTTATTCTGCACTAGAAAAGAAAATGGAAAAAGATGATATATTAAACTCTTCTGCTGTTATAGAAGAAGATACTGAAACTATTTTTCAAATTCAAAAATTAAAAAAAGAATTAGCTGAAATTGTAAAAGAGATAGCTAGTAAAAAGAATGTAAATATGAACTATATTAAATATTCAATTTCAAAAGTTCAAAAAGAAGAAATTAAAGTAGAAGATAAAGAAATTGACTTTACTTTTAATTTAGGAACTATAATGAAATTTGAAACTACTAGTATGATTACTTTAAAAGAAGGTGAAACTAAATTTATCATAGTTAAGCTTAAAACACACTCTTTTTCTGATTTAGAAGGTAATGAATTAAGTTTAATAAACCCTACTGTAAAGGCAGAGGTAACAGGTGATTTAAATACTAAACAAATATTTATTAAACCTATATTAATATCTTATATTGATGGTTTTGATAATACAGCAAGAGAAATAGTTATTCCTTCTGCTTCTACAATACTTTTTTATAAAGATAAGCAAGGTAATAACAATGATGGTATTCCTGGTTTTGTTGTTTTGAAAGAAGTAAAAAATCTTCCAACAAAAATTGTTTTATCAACAGTTGATAGTATAGTGCAAAACTTAACTAAGCCTCAAGATGCTTTTGGTGATTTATTATCTGGTGGTGCTGGTGCTTCTGCTGGTGGTGGAACAGATACACAAAGTATTGGTGATTCTACTTTATCTGGTGTTAATTCTGGTCTTCAAGAAATTAAATCTGTAATAGATAAACAAATTGAAAGTGATAAATCTTTAATTATAATTCCAACTAAAGAAAAGTTTGAAATACAATTTATAGATAAATTAGAAGTATCTTTTAAGAAAGGTGTTTAAAATGTTAAAAAAATTATTAAGTAAATTCACAAAGAAAGAAGAATTAGTTGAAGAAAATATTTCAACTGATTTAATCACAAGTGAAAACATTAAAGAAGAATTACCTGAAGATATGGTTTATGCAAATAGAGTTCATGCTTATGCTTCTTTTGAAAAGATATTGAGAGCTTCTTCTAATAAAAGAGAAGATTTTGATAATGTAGATACTTCTGGTATTTTAAAACCTACTGAGGATGAAAGAGTTATTTTAGGGTTTTTAAGAAAACATTCTAATATAACTGATAAAGATGTTCAAGATTTGATTGAATTCTATAATTTGGACTTAAAAAGTATTGAAATTATTATTAAAGAATATGAAGAAACAAATTTTAAATTTTTTAAAGAACAAGCAGAAAAAATAAAAAAGAACACAACAGATAATAAAGATATAGAAATATTTGGTTTTGTTGATAATGACAATGAAGTATCAATAGATAATTATTTTTCAATTCAAGTTTTTAATAAGTTTTTATCTGATAATTATATAAGAATCAAAGATAATGAAGGAATAGATAAAGAATATATCATAAGTATCAATCATATAATTACATTCTATAAAAACAAGCTTTTAGATAGTTCTTCTTATGATGATTTTGAAAAGAAACTTTTAGAAGATTTCTTTTTAAACAAAATTGTAGTAGGAACTGATTTGTATTATATAATCAATGAAAATACTGTTTCTGTAATAGGAAATAATGAAAATACTGTAGTTGATACAGTAACAGATAATCTAGGTGATGATATTTTAGGAACAATGGAATAATTATGGATGAAAATAATATAAATATAAAAGAGAAAAAATTAGAAATAGTTTCATTGTTAATCATAGATTTTTTAGAAAAAAATAACAATTCTAGAGATATGGCTATATTTTTTCAAATAGATAATGAATACTATACTTCTTTATTGTTTTCTGATAAAGGTGATAATTTTGGTGTTATACCCTTTTATACACACTTATTATTTAAGACTAAATTAAATTTTAATACATATGAGTCTTCTACAAAAAATGACATTTTCTATAAAGATAAAATTATCTTAGAAAGTTTTGAAAATGAAAATTTTAAAATAACCAAAAATGCTTCTTTTGACATTAATGAGAAAAATATAGGTAAAACCTTTTTTGAAGTAAATAACAAAGATTATATTTTTATCAATGAAAATCTTTATGAAGAATCAATTATTGAGAAAGCAACTATCTTTAATCAAGTGAATTTTTTAATTGATGAAGAGATATTAGAAGAAGAAGCAACTAAACCAGAATATTTTTTAGATATAGAGAAAAAAATGGATAATCTTAAAGATGAAAGTTTTGATAAATTTCAAAAAGTTTCACAACTATTAACTTTCATAAATATAGATTATATATATAAAACTCTTGAAGTTAATAATTTATTAGATAATATTAAAGAAACTAATTTAAATGATATTATTTCTCCATTAATTACTAAACAAAAAGAAGAAAATGAAGAGTCTTTTAATACTTTTACTATAAAATATTTTAATAATCATATAGAATTACTTCCTTTTTAGTATTTAATATCTCAAATTTCTATTTTATAAGCTATATAAATCCTTAAATATT